>Ga0180437_10000230_pt1 | contig 114068 bp, 93 predicted proteins | sample SS_ome_4_FD_132410 | JGI IMG/M metagenome (GOLD analysis project Ga0180437, IMG submission 132410) | Hypersaline lake sediment archaeal communities from the Salton Sea, California, USA - SS_3_D_1 metaG | ecosystem: Environmental > Aquatic > Non-marine Saline and Alkaline > Hypersaline >...
CAGGGCTACTTCGACAGCCCCTCTTCCCACCGCGGCATAGTGGTGTACTGGGCGAACACAGGCATGTCCATCGAGAAGGGCTTCTCTTCCAATAACAGCATCACCCGCACGGCCAACGACATGGGAGAGGCGCCCAGGCTCCTGGCAAAGATCCGGCTCCCCGACGGCAAGAACATGAACGACGTGACGCTGCCTCAGTTCCCCGCCGGTAAGGATCTCGACTTCCCCGGCGAGGAGATCCTGATGTTGAGATACTCGTCCGCTTCGGACTGGCCGGAGGACTGGGACGTCACAGGCGGCGGCAAATAGCACCTGCAGCCGGTCCTCCCCATAAAATAGTGCTGGGCCGGTCGGGCAATCCGGCCCAGCACGAGGGGAAGACCATGAATCCCCTAATTCATCTTTATTCCAGGCGGCCGTCCTCAGCGGATCGATACCACCTTGCGACTTACATATCCTCCGTCTCTCTCCAGAACCAGGAAGTATACGCCCGGGGTGACCAGCTCCCCACGATCGTCCCTCCCGTCCCAGTACACCTCGTTCTCGCCGGCCCCGGCCATATCGTCCATAAGAACCCCGACGGCCTGTCCGGTCACGTCATATAAGACCACCCTGACCGGCGAAGGTTCCTCGAGACGGAATCTGACTACAGCGGAGGTCGCGCAAGGATTGGGCCAGCTCGATAGCATGACTGCGTCGAACGGCCCCTCAGGGTATTCAACCGAGCCCGTGGCATCCGACAGCAGCGGGTCGAGCTTCGCGATGTACACGTCCCCGCCCCAGTTAAGGTCTGCGCCCATGGACTCGCCCCCGTTGAACGAATCGTCATACGCCCCGGGCGAAGTCTCAAGGTCATCCGAGTTGGTGCCCATGCAGATATAGAGCCCGTCGCCGCCCCACACGATCGAGCCAACCAGGTCGATCCCGCCGCTTCCCATATAGGTCGACGCGGTGAGCGACACCAGCGCCGTATCGAGCCGGGCAACGAAGACATCACCGGCGTAGAAATTCGTCGTGCCCCCATAGCTCCCGTCATACTCGTCAGGCCCGGTCGGGAAGTCATCGGAGTTCGTGGTGCCGGCAACATATACATGGCCTTCGGCGTCCAGGGTCAATGCAAGGCCCTGCTCCCACCCGGTTCCACCCAGATAGGTGGACGCCAGGAGATGACCGAGATCGGCGCTCAGCTTGCTGACATACGCGTCATCATCCGTGCCCTGTATCCCGACCCCGCCATAGGTGGAATCATACACCCCGGGCGTTGTCGGGAAGTCGTAGTCGGAGGCGGTGTGCCCGGTCACATAGACAGCCGAGCCGTCTTCCATTATCATGTCATACACAAAGTCCCAGTAGGATCCGCCCAGGAACGTGGACGCGCTCACCTGCGTGAGGTCGGGGCTGAGCCTCGTTATAAAACCGTCGTAGGATCCTCCAGCGTAAGTCTCGGAATAGGCCCCGGGCGTGGTGGGCCACACCGGGGACATGGTCCATCCGCCTATAAACGGGTAACCCTCGTCGTCCAGCAGTATGGCCTCCGGCGCATCATAGCCTGCGCCTCCCAGGTACGTGGACGCCGATACCTCCGTAAGCGCGGTGTCGAGCCGCGTAACCACCACGTCCGCATCGCCTCCGGCATAAGTGGTGTCAATGCAGCCATAGACGGAGGGATAGTCCGGCGACTTGGTAATTCCAACCAGGAAAACGTAGCCGCCGTCGCCGACGGCAAGGTGCGGACCCTGCTCCTTATTGCTCCCGCCCAGGTAAGTGGCTGCCAGAAGGTGCTCGAGGTCAGCCGTAAGGTGCGCGATGAAGAAATCCCCAAGTCCATTATAGGTGGTATCATAGGCATCAGGCGTCACCGGAAAATCTCCGGCCTTGGTCATCGCCGCGACCCATACCGTGCCGTCGTCGCCAAGCACCAGGTCGGCCCCCGGCCAGGCGCCCTCGTAACCTGTGCCGCCCAGGAAGGTGGACGCAATCAGGGTGCAGAGGTCGCCGTCGAATTTGGAGATGAAGATATCGCTACGCGCCGTGCTGAAGGATGTATCGAACGCGGTGGGCGTGGTCGGAAGGTCCCATGACATGGTGCGGTCGGCCACGTAGATATTGCCGTCGGCGTCCTTCACCATTGGAAGCTCCCCAAGCCCGTCGCCCTCGCTTCCGCCGAAGTATGTTCCCGCGAGGAGCGGGTCTATGACAAGGTCGTGTTCGGCGCTGAAGCCGCCCACCTCAAAACCATACTCGTCGCCGTCCACGACATAGGCCACGTCCACGAGCCGGCGGCTGCCGTCGATGTTCTGGTACGCCACCGGCCTCGAGAAAGTGACGTCGCCGGCATTTGTGGCGACGACAAGTTCCCCGGTCTCGGAGAGAGACAGGGATCCCGGGGCGCGTACCTTAAGTCTTATATCACCCGGGTTGCCCCCGGGACGTATAGTGAATCTCTTTTCCACAGTGGCGCCGTGCGCGCTCAGGTCGAAAATGATGGATTCATAGACCTGGCCGAAGGACACTTCTTCATACATGCCCGCCCCCACCCTCCAGCGTGCCGGGTCGCGGCCGATGAGGTAGTTCGCCGCGGCCGCCATCCTGCCCGCGCCCGAAATCTCGAGCCCGGCGGCGCCCACGAAGGTCTCTTCGATCATAACCGCTGCTTGCCGGCCGCCTTCGTCCGCGCCTTCGAGCAGGTACGACATCGTCCCGCCATCGGTGACGAAAAACGCCCCCGCGAAAACCGGGGCGAAGAACTTAGTCCCCTCACGCCACTGCCCGGCATTCTCGATAAAAGGCATTCGCGCCGCCCCCAGGTGCGCGCGGAGACCCTCGGTTCCGGCAAGCGCCCACACGGGTACACAGCACAGGGTAACGGCCACGAGCAGAGACAGCAATCTGACCTGGATACAGTAATTCATGGCGTTGCCTCCTTTGCTGCCTGATGATAACTGCGACAGGGGTGGGACGTAATACGCAGACATCATCGCCCTTATGCGGCCGGTCCCAGCAACCGGCGACACCGTTACTATACCCACGAATTCGGGAACCGGAACTGCCTTTTATAGCAGAGGTTACATAGGCAGGGGTATATTTGACTCCAACTGGCCTATGGCCTTATGTTATACTGGCGGCGCTGTGGAACACCCGAGGTTCAAGTCGTGAAATGTCCTAAATGCAATACCGAAGTAAGTGAAGACAGCCGGTACTGCAGAACATGCGGGGCCGAACTGCCCCACACAGGCGCCCCACCCATGCATGAGACCAGGCCATTCAAGCCGGCGCGCGGGGAGCGGCGGATCGAAGGCATCGTCGCCGAAAAATACAAGATCGAGCGCGAGCTCGGCAGGGGCGGCATGGGGCGCGTCTACAAGGCGGAGGACATCAGGCTCAGGCGACCGGTGGCTCTCAAATTCCTGCCTCCCGACCTCGTCCAGGACAGGGAGGCGCGGGAGCGCTTCGTCCGGGAGGCCCAGGCGGCCTCCGCCCTGGACCACCCCAACATCTGCACCATATACGAGATTGACGAGACCGACGCCGAGCAGATGTTCATCGCGATGGCCTACTACGGTGGAGAGTCGCTCAAGGAGCGCATAGGCCGGGGGCCGCTCCCCATTGACGAGGCCCTGAATATCGCCGTGCAGGTCGCCGAGGGTCTCGCCAGGGCTCACGAGGCCGGCATGGTCCACCGGGACATAAAGCCGGCCAATATACTCATCACGCCGCGCGATGACGTGAAGATAGTCGACTTCGGCCTCGCCAAGCTCACGGGTGTGCACATCACGACCAGCATCGGCGTCCCCATGGGAACAGTGCTCTACATGTCGCCCGAGCAGGCCCGCGGCGATAAGGTGGACAAGCGCACGGATATCTGGGCGCTCGGCGTAGTGCTTTACGAGATGCTGACGGGCGCGCTGCCCTTCGCCGGGGAGAATGAACAGGCCGTCATCTACTCGATTCTGAACGTCGAGCCCAAGCCTCCCACCTACGTGCACACCGGCATCCCCCCGGCCCTGGAAAAGGTCGTAATGAAAGCCATCAAGAAGGACGCGGTCGACAGGTATGCCGACGCCGAGGAGATTCTCCTTGATATTAAGAAGCTCAAGCGGGAGCTGGACACCACGGGTTCCATAAGAACCTATGTGGGCCTCGGCGGCAGCGTGGATGACATAGTCATCTGGGAGCCCAAGCCGGTCGCAGTCATAACTTTCGACAACCACACCGGGGACGCGGCCTATGAGTACCTCCGGAAGGCCATCCCCAATCTTCTCATAACGAGCCTTGAGCAGTCCAAATACCTGCGCGTGGTAACGTGGGAACGCCTGCAGGACCTGCTCAAGCAGATGAACAAGCCGAATGTTGACATTATCGACAAGGAGCTTGGCTTCGAGCTCTGCGAGATGGACGACATAGAGGCGATAGTGGTCGGGAGCTTCACCAAGGCCGGCGACGTATTCGCCACCGACGTAAAGGTGCTGGACGTCAAGACCAAGAACCTTATAAAGAGCGCGAGCTCCAAAGGGAAAGGCGTGGACAGCATCCTGCAGAAGCAGATCGACAAGCTTAGCAAAGAGATTTCCAGGGGGATCGGCATAACCGAGAGACCGCAGGACGAGAGCCGCCATCCCATCGCCGAAGTAACCACCGAGTCGATGGAGGCTTATAACCACTATCTCAAGGGCCGGGATTCCTACGAGCGCCTTTACAATGAAGAAGCGCGGGCGAGCCTGGAGAAGGCCATAGAGCTGGACCCCGAGTTCGCGGCGGCCCACCTGTATCTGGCCGGCGTCCATGGAAGGCTCCGCAACACGAAGAAGCGAGACCACCATTACAGGAAGGCGATGGATTATGCCGACAAGGCAAACCGCAAGGAGCGGCTTTATATAGAGGCCGCCTATGCGGTGTCCATCGAAGGCGACATCAAGAAGAGGTTCCGCATACTCAAGCAGATGACGGAGGAGTTCCCGGACGAGAAACTGGCGCATCAGCTGCTGGCGTCGCATTACCGCGTGAATGAGCTTTTCTACCAGGCCGTTGAGGAATACGACAAGGTTCTCGAGCTCGACCCCAATTACGGATGGGCCATGAACGAGCTCGGCTACATGTACGCCGATGCCGGCTACTTCGACAAGGCGCATGATTATCTGCAGCGCTACATGAGCGCGTCCCCGGGAAACGCCAATCCGATAGACTCGATGGGCGAGCTCTATTTCCGGATGGGGAAACTGGACGACGCCGTCGCCAAGTACCGCGAGGCCCTGGAGCTGAAACCCGATTTCTACTACGCGTACTGGGAAATCGCCTATATCTCCGCCCTGAAGGAGGACTATGCGGAGTCCCTTAAGTGGATGGATCTGTTCCTCGATAAGGCCCCCTCATTCGGCACGAAGGCGGAGGGGATGCAGTGGAAGGCTTTCTACCACTACTGGACCGGGAAGCTTGACGGCGCCCTTGCAATCGCCCGGGACCTGCGCGAAGCCGCAGAAAAAGAAGGCAGCGACCTCTGGATTACCGCCGCAGAGAGACTCCAGGGCTGGATATATTTCGAGAAGAACGACTATGAGCTGAGCCGCGGCCACTTCGAGAACTGCCTCGTCGCGCTTGGAGCCAATCCCCAGGCCTACATACCGGCGCAGAAGAGCTACACGCTGTGGACGCCGGACATGATTCCCAGCTTCCGCGCGGCTTACAGTTTCGCGCTCGCCCTCATAGACTTAAGAGAGGGACTCTTCGCGCCGGCCGAGCTCCGCTACAACAAGGTAAAACCCCTTATGCCGGACAGGGCCGAGTTCCTGCGCGGCGAGCTGCTGCTCGCCATGCGCCAGCCGGACAAGGCCATCACGGTATGCGAAAAGGCGCCGCAGTGGAAGACACCTTACATGAGCGACACCGACGCAATGCTCGCCTACAATCTTCCGCCGATGAAGGACACGCTGGCGCGGGCATACGTGGCCAAGGGCAGTCTGGAGAAAGCCATTGACGAGTATCTCCGTCTCACCAGGTTCAGCCCGCGGAGCAAGGACCGGCGCTTTGTGCACCCGCGCTACTACCGGAGACTGGCCGACCTGTACGACGAAACCAGCAGGCCCCATAAGGCGCAGGAGGCGCGGAGCCGGTTTGAGAGCCTCTACGGTCCTTCCGGCGATTAATGCCCCTGCCCGGCCGCCGGCGCGCCGGCGCATCATACCTTTCAGAATTGGCGTGACACGGCGGCTGCCGGGTGGTATTAGTGAGCTGGGGCGAATGTCCCAAGGGGTGATGCCGAAAAACACCAATTCATACAATCGCGCGCATCCTCGTCTGTGCAAGTCATGTCGGGACGCGACGGGCTAAGCAGAAAGCCCCTGTGTGGATGCGCGCGTTTCCATGCCGGGTGCTCCGCATACCCGGAGCTCTGCGAATGCCGCCTGACAGGGGTGGCGATATCCTGTAAGCTTTGGTATGTTATTGGCGGCTAGCCCGCTTTCGGAGAACTTACATGAATTCGGTCGAGATTCGGAATGTAAATAAGACCTTCGGAGAGGTCGTCGCCGTCGACGATCTTTCGCTCGACGTGCCCGGGGGAAGCGTTTACGGCTTCATCGGCCCCAACGGTTCCGGCAAGACCACCACTCTCCGCATGATAATGAACATCTTCTACCCAGACAGCGGAGAGATAATCGTGCTCGGGAACAACAGGCCCGGCGCGTGCACGGACCGCATCGGCTACCTGCCGGAGGAACGCGGCCTCTACAAGCGCATGAACGTCCGCGAGATCTTGAGATTCTACGGCGAACTCAAGGCGGACCGCGGCGTCAACCAAGAGGTCGACGCCTGGCTGGACAGAATGGACCTGGACGCCTGGGCGGACAAAAAGGTGGAAACGCTCAGCAAGGGGATGAGCCAGAAGGTCCAGTTTATAGCCAGCGTCATTTCCAATCCCGACATTCTCATTCTCGACGAGCCCTTCTCCGGACTTGACCCGGTGAATACCGACGTCATAAGGTCGGCCGTACTCGAGCTCCAGGGAAACGGCACCACCGTCATATTCTCAACGCATGACATGAGCATGGCCGAGAGAATGTGCGACTTCATATTCATGATATTCAAGGGCAGGAAGGTTCTCGACGGTACGCTCGCTGCCATTCAGGACGAGTACGGCGACGACACGCTCCGGGTAAGCTGCGGAGGCGGAGCCGCCGCGATAAGGGGCGTTGAAGGCGTGGCGAAGGTAAATGACTTCGGCCGGATTCAGGACGTCAGGATGGTCCGCGGCGCCGACCCGCAGGACATTCTCGCGGCCATTATGGCACGCACCACAGTTACAAGTTTCGAGGTAACCAAACCCTCGCTGCACGATATCTTCGTGAGGATAGCCGGGCCCGAGGCCCGGGATGCGGAAGATGCGGAAGATATTCAGAATAGCTAGGCGCGAATACAAGTCCCAGGTCAAGACCAAGGGCTTCATCATAGGCCTGATACTCGCGCCGGTCATCATGAGCGGAAGCATCATCGCCATGGCCGTATTCAAGGACCGCGTGGATACGACCGACCAGGTCATCGCCGTCATCGACCATTCCAACATGGTCGCAGACGCGCTCGTGGAGGGTGCGGAACAACGGAACTCCACGGCCATATACAATGATGACGGCGAAAAGGTCCGGCCGGCTTATGTAATAGAGATCGTGGAGCCGGACACGGCGAGAGCCGCCGCCCAGAAGCTGGACCTCTCCGACAGGGTGCGCAGCGGGTCGCTGCACGCCTTCGTGGAGATAGGCCGCGACGTCTGCCATCCCGGCGAGGACGGCGAAGGCTATCGCGTCGCGTATCATTCCGAGAACGCCGCCATGGACGACGCCCGCGGGTGGATACAGCATCCCATAAACAACCACCTCAGGACCGTGCGCATGGCAGAGGCTGGCATAGACGAGTCCCAGGTCGGAAGCATACTGTGGTGGATCAACGTAGAACCCATGGGACTCGCTTCGGTGGACGAAAAAACCGGCGCGGTAAAGGACGCAAGGCGCGTGAGTGAGGGCGAGGCCATAGGCGCACCCATAGCCCTGGTTTTCCTCATGTTCATTCTCACAATGATGGGAGCTGTGCCGCTCTTGCAGGCGGTCATGGAGGAGAAGTCGCAGAGAATCGCCGAAGTGATGCTGGGATCGGTGAAGCCGTCCGAGTTCATGGCCGGCAAGGTCATCGGCGGCGTGGCGGTTTCGCTCACCGCGGCGGCCGTATATGTCATCATAGGCGTGATTTCGATGCGGCGCGCCGGCCTGACGGATCTCATACCCTATGAAATAATACCCTGGTTCTTCGTATTCCTTGTTCTCAACATCACCATGCTGGGGTCGGTTATGGCGTCTCTCGGTTCGGCGTGCAACGACGCCAAGGAGGCGCAGTCCGCCACAATGCCAGCCCTCATGCCGCTCATGATTCCAATGTTCACTCTCATTCCGATCGCTACGGAGCCCAACGGCACCTTTGCGACGGCGCTGTCGCTCATACCCATATTTACGCCGGTCGTCATGCTCATGCGGCTCGCCGGCCCGGCCACAATTCCCGCGTGGCAGCCTTGGGCCGGCCTCGCCGGGGTGCTGGTCGTGACGCTTCTTGCCATATGGGGAGGCGGCCGCATATTCCGCGTGGCCATACTCATGCAGGGAAAGCCGTTCAACTTCGGCAATATCATGCGCTGGGCCATACGCGGCTAGTACACACTGCCGGAACACCCGCGATGTTCTTGAAAACCGCCGATTTCAGTGGTATAATGCGCATGTAAACTCACTCAGGAGCTGCATTCAGGAGGGGTATATATGCGCAACTCTATTGTGTATTCTTGTCTCGTGGCGTTCTTCCTGCTTGCCGTCGCGAACGTCTCCGCGGCACAGCCGCCGGACAGCCTCTGGCACAGGACGTTGGGTGGCGATCAACCCGACTACGGACGGTCGGTGGGCGAGGTCGGGGGCGGGTATATAGCGGCGGGATTCTCGAGATCATTCGGCGGAATCGACTATGACATGTATCTCGTGCGCACGGATGAGAATGGCGATACGCTGTGGGCGCGCACCTATGGAGGCGCCGATGACGACCTGGCCAATTCGGTCCGCCCGACCTCCGACGGGGGATTCATCATCGCCGGGTATACAAAGTCCTTCGGCGCCGGCGGCAGCGACTTCTATCTGGTAAAGACCGACAGTGACGGCGACACCATGTGGACCCGGACCCATGGCGGCCGCGGCGAAGACTACGCCTATGGCGTCTGCCAGGGGCCCCGAGGCGGTTATCTCGTAGCCGGCTATTCGGACTCCTACTCAAATGACAACGACTTCCTCCTTATCAAGACGGATGCCTCGGGAGACTCTATCTGGATCAGAACGTACGGCGGATCGGGAGACGATTATTGCTTCGGATTCGACAGGACGGCCGACGGTGGCTGCGTGCTGGTCGGCTCTTCGAACTCGTTCTCAACTCCGGACTCCGACATTCTCATCGTAAAGACCGATGCCGACGGGGACTCTCTCTGGATGAGAACGGACGGGAGCTCCGGGAACGACTGCGGTTACTCTGTGGAGCAAACCGCAGACGGGGGCTATATAGTCGCCGGCACCGCCTACCTGGCGGACGGCTCGGGCAACCAGGCATACCTTCGCAAGGTGTTTTCCACCGGCGCCTTCTTCTGGAGCAAGGCGTACGGCGGCAGCGGTTACGAAATCGCATTCGATGTCGAGCAGCTGCCGTCGGACTGCGGCTATATCGCATGCGGCTACACGACATCATGCGGTGGTGGACAGGAGGACATCTATCTCCTGAGGACGGGGGCCGACGGGGACACCGTATGGACAGGTGCCTATGGAGACTCCCTGCGCGAATGGGGACATGAAGTGCAGCAAACCGCAGACGGAGGTTTCATAATAGCGGGCTCCGCCATGTCATACCCGCCGCCCGCCGGGGATAATCTATATCTTCTCAAGACGGGTGCCGACCCTGCGGGCATCTATAATCCTGCTGGGGCCGACAATGATGGGCTCTTTCTCGCCGCCATCCCCAACCCATCGCCCGCGGGCATAACCATCGCCTATCACCTCCCGCGCCCCTGCCGCGTGAGCATCGCCGTATTCGACCTTATGGGAAGAGAAGTGCAAGAACTCACATGCTCAAAGGCCGGGCCCGGAGATCATAGGGTATACTGGGACGCCTGCGACCATGCGGGCTTCCGGGTGGCACCGGGCGTCTATTTCTGCAGGATAGAGGCCGGCGGCGTTTCCGGGACAAGCAAGCTGGTCATAGCAAAATAGCCTCCTCGCCGGGCCTGCGGTTTTTCACTTGACATCCGGGGGCAATTATAGTATTTTAGTAATAACTTAACTACATATCAGACAAGGCCGACAATATGAAGGTGAACGACGACTGCTGTGACATGTTCAAGGCCCTATCGGCGAAGACCCGGGTCAGGATCCTGGAGGCGCTCAAGAAAAAGGGACCTCTGGGGGCCAAGAAGATCGCCATCATCGTAGGCGTTACCCCCGCCGCCGTGTCCCAGCACCTCAAAGTGCTCAAGCAGGCGGGTCTGGTGAGGAGCGAGCGCCATGGTTACAGAATACCCTATCATGTGGATGCCGACGCCATGCGAAGCTGCCAGACAAGGCTGGTCGAGGTCTGCGCCTGCGGACCCGGCGACTCCTGTCCCCCTCCCAATATGCTTGTCAGGAGGCGAAGAGAGCCGAATCTCAAGGATCTAGAGCAATACAGGAAGCGCCTGGAGAAAGAGCTCGAAGCCGTGAACGAGAGAATCAAGAAGCTGGCCCGGAAGAAGGGCGCTTAATTTTTTTAATATAGTTATTAAGTTACTGCTTAAATGCTTAACGGATGCGGCGGCGAATTCAAGGTACCGGTACCACTCATGCCGCGAGAAAGGGGGGTGAATGAGATGTGTTGCGAGCCCAATGTCGCCAGGACCTCGAGGGCTTCAGGCTGTTGCTGCTGCGGGCCCGGGCATGTGGCCCGGCGCTTCGTATCCTCCAATGAGGAGGCCGAGAGACTCGAGCAGTACAGGGAGCAGCTCGAGAAGGAGATCGCAGGCATAGACAAACGCATTGACGATCTCAAGAAGGAGTAGCACGGGGCGCTTTCGGCGGGGGCGGACGCGTTCCCGCCGGCGCCGGCGCAGGAGTTGCATACGAACCCCTGATTGAGGAGGTAATGATGAGAAGATTCCGACGCAAACTTGTAATAACGCCGTTGCTCATCGCGATGGCGCTCATGGCCCTGGGCCTGCCCGCATCGGCCCAGGCCGTTTATGAACAAAACAGCAGCCGGGCGTGCTGCGAGGCACAACATTGCTCACTATCGCAGGCGCAGAACGCGCCGGACGACAATGCCGACCGGGAATGTTGCGCGGAGAGCAGGGTTCAGGCCGCGCCGGAAGAGCGCTGTCCCACGGGGAACGCCGGGCCGGCGGAATGCTCTTGCGGCCGCGAAAGGGAGTGCGAGGAGCGCTCATGTGTCCCGGCAGAGAGATGCTGCCCCGGGTCACTGAGCGGGCCCGCCTGCCACCCTTAGATTGAGATCCAGGCAGCACAGACCTGGAGGTGCGGGCCCCGGTTCCCGAAGGCCGGGGCCCGCCGCGGGTTTTCGCCGGCATGCTCACTTCCGGCGCCCCACTTCCCGGAGACAGTCGTAGTCTCGGGCCCGCTTGAACCGCTTGGCCCTTGACCCCGGCGCCCTCCGGCTATATTCTACAAAGAGCACATAAATCAACTGCACCACCTCATTCAAGCACGGAGCGATACATATGAGAAAACTGGTTGAATGCGTCCCGAATTTCAGCGAAGGGCGCGACATGGCCAAGATTGACCAGATTACGGCGGAGATAAGCGCCACCGAGGGGGCCACGCTTCTGGACGTGGACCCGGGAAAGGACACCAACCGCACGGTCGTTACGTTCGTCGGCTCACCGGAGGCGGTCATAGAGGCGGCCTTCCGCGCCATCAAGAAAGCCGCCGAGGTAATCGATATGGCCAAGCACAAGGGCGCGCACGCCCGCATGGGCGCTACCGACGTGTGCCCCTTCGTTCCGGTAGCCGGAGTGACCATGGACGACTGCGCAGAACTCGCCAGGAAGCTCGGCAAGCGTGTGGGTGAAGAGCTCGGCATCCCGGTTTATCTTTATGAGCACGCTGCTTCCAAGCCGGAGTGGAAGAACCTCGCCAATGTTAGGGCCGGCGAGTACGAGGGCCTGGCCGACAGAGCGGGCAAGCCCCAGTGGAAACCCGACTTCGGGCCCGATAAGTTCAATTCAGGCGCCGGCGCGACTGCCATCGGCGCGAGAGAGTTTCTTATCGCATATAACGTCAACCTCAACACGCGGGATACCAAGCTGGCCAAGGACATCGCATTCACTATCCGGGAAAAGGGCCGGGTCAAGCGCGACAAGAACCGCAAGATAGTGCGTGACGACAACGGCACTGCGCTCCGCGTCCCCGGCAAGTTCAAGGAATGCAAGGCCGTGGGCTGGTACATGGAAGACTTCGGACGGGCGCAGATCTCCATCAACATGACCAACTACAAGATCTCCCCGCCCCATCTCATCTTCGACGAGTGCTGCAGGCTCGCCGAAGACCTGGGAATCCGCGTGACGGGAAGCGAGCTGGTCGGCCTCATTCCCCTGGAGGCGCTGCTTCAGGCCGGAAGATACTACCTCAAGAAACAGGGCAGGACATCCGGCGTTCCCGATGAGGAGCTCATACATATAGCAGTACTGTCACTGGGCCTCTCCGACCTCTATCCGTTCGAGAACGACAAGAAAATCATCGAGTATATGGTCGCCTCCGGCGGCGGCCTTGTAGATATGAAAGTAACCGACTTCACCAACCTCCTCTCCACGGACGCCCCGGCGCCCGGCGGCGGCAGCGTCGCCGCCCTGTGCGGAGCCCTGAGCGGCGCGCTCTCTTCCATGGTGGGCGCTCTCACGCATGGCAAGAAGGGCTATGAGGAAGCGTTTGAAAGCGTGGAGGAGATCGGAATCGAAGGGCAGAGACTCAAGGACGAATTTCTCGCTGACGTGGACCGGGATACGGAGGCCTTTAATAACGTCATGGCCGCGATGCGCCTTCCCAAGAAGACGGATGAGGACAAGGCGGCGCGCGCGGCCGCAATCGAAGAGGCCAATAAGCAGGCGACCCTGGTTCCCTTAGGCGTGCTCAAGCGCACCATGGAGGCCGCCGAAATAGCCCGGAAGATAGCGACGATCGGCAATAAGAACTCCGTGAGCGACGCGGGGGTTGCGGCCCTGACTGCGCGAACCGCGGCCGAGGGAGCCTTTCTCAATGTTGCCATCAATCTGCCCGGAATAGACGACGAGAAGTTCAGGACCGAGACGCTCGCGGGGGCCGAGAAGATCCGCAAGGCCGTCGTTGAGCACACCGCGGAGACCGTCAGGCTGGCCGAGAAGATCATCACCGATATGAAATAGGGAGACCGGGACACCTGAGCGGGTCTTCGCCCGCAGGGCGCATGAGCCGCTGAAGGAGCAGCCGGTAAGAGCTCCCCCGGGGCGCAAAATCGGCCCACGCCGGTTCTACTCCTTCCTCAACACCTCCATGGTCTCATAGGCGTGGCGAAGGTGTGGAATCACAATGCTCCCGCCGACAATGAGGGCAACGTTGAGCGCATCAAGAATCTCGTCATCCGTATAGCCCGCCTTCGCGCACTGGATCAGGTGGTAATCGACGCAGTCATTGCAGCGAAGCACGGTTGACGCCACGAGTCCGAGGAGCTCTTTGGTCTTCCCGGAGAGGGCGCCGTCTTCATACGCCGCCCCGTCCAACCTGAAGAAGCGCTTGATTCCTATATGATCTGCCGCGAGTATCTTCTCGTTCATCTCTTCGCGGTACCTGCGAAAATCATATAATCTCGACCCCATGCCAAACCTCCTGTTCGCCAATCGCCGGTTGGTGCTGTTGCCTATTCTACCCCAGGCGCTGTGCGCCCGCAATGTCCCGCGGCCATATCCTGGTAATGGCGGGCCGCCGCCCTACCGATAAAGAAACAGGAGATCCGGGGAAAGGGAGACCATATGGTGCACTTCAGATCATCCCGCTGGTTCACGATGTTCCCCGAAGAGTGGGGAATTCTCGACGAAGAGACTCTTCGGGCGGCCCTGGCTATGCCGGAGGACCGTTTTGCCGCCGTTGTGGAGGCCTTGAGACTCGACAATGTAGAGATATTCGCCCGCCGCTATGGCGTCGGCTCGCTGCAGATCGGTTACAGCCGCAGGGACATCGGCGCCGTAAGCCTCGATGATGTGCTCGATGCCGCTAAAGACAACATCGCGGCGGGGCTGGCCTATCGCGAACTCGTGACGGAACACCTGGACGGCGTCATATTCGAGTACGCCCAGGACGGGACCTACCAGCGCGAATGGTTCCTGAGGAGCGAGGACACATTGTTCAAGATAACCTACGAGTGCGATCTAGAGTACAAGGACGCAGAGCGATCCGAAGTCGATCTCATAATTAAGAACCTGCAGCTGGCCGAGATCCGGTAGCCCACCTCATAAACACATTGATTTTCCTGGCGCGCCCCGTTGTAATGTATTTAGCCAACCGCTCCCTGCGCCTGAAGGAGGTCGGCCATGACAGATGCAGAAAGAGACCGCGAAGAAATCGTGGATATTCTCAGGGCCATTAACGCGGCATGGGTCAAAGGCGAGACCGACGAACTGAAAAGATATTTCCATGAGGACATGATCATCGCCCGGCCGGGATTCGGCATTCATGGCGAGGGCAGAAAGGCGTGTGTCGACTCCTACAGGGAGTTCGCCGGCATGGCGAATATCCAGAAACTCTCGGAATCGCAGCGCGTGGTTCTCGTGTGGGGCGACACGGCCGTCGCATCCTATAAATTCGATATAGACTACGAAATCGACGGACAGTCCCACCAGGACGCCGGATACGATCTCTTCGTATTCACGCGCCGGAAGGGGACATGGCTTGCAGTCTGGAGGACGGTCCTGCCGGTGCCGGAGACGCCCTAGCCGGACTCTTTAGGGAGAAGCGACGATGGAATATGTGAGCTTGTGGTTGCAGCAGACATTCGACCTGAGCGCCCAGTCCGCAACCAAGGTGATCATCAGCGGTATCACCGTGCTGGCGCTCTACATAATCCGCACCATAGTCATTCGCGTGGTAATACCGAGAATAGAAGACGTATACACGCGTTACCGGTTCCGGAAACTCTCGGGCTACCTGATCTTCCTCATCGGCGCTCTCGTTCTCGGCAGGGTCTGGTTCCGGGGCTTCCAGTCGCTGGCTACATTCCTGGGCCTGGTCTCGGCCGGAATAGCGATCGCTCTCAAAGACCCTCTGGCGAACCTGGCCGGGTGGCTTTTCATCGTCTGGCGCAAACCCCTCGAAGTTGGCGACAGGATCCAGATCGGCCGGAATGCCGGCGACGTCATAGACATACGCGTGTTCCAGTTCACGCTTATGGAAATAGGAAACTGGGTCGACGCCGACCAGAGCACCGGCAGGGTCATACACATCCCCAACGGCAAGGTCTTCACGGAGGCGATTGCAAATTACAGCAAGGGATTCAAATACATCTGGAACGAAATACCCGTCCTAATAACCTTCGAGAGTGACTGGAAGAAAGCCCGGGAAATCCTCCTGGATATAGGTACGCGCCACGCCGCCTCCATGGGCGAGGTCGCCGAAAGGCGCCTCAGGGAAGCCGCGCGGAAGTTCATGATATTCTACAGGAAGCTCACGCCGACCGTTTATCTGCGCGTCGAAGATTGTGGAGTCCTTCTTACGGTCAGGTATCTCTGCGAACCCCGCAAGCGGCGAGGCACAGAGCAGGCCATCTGGGAGGACATACTGCTCGCGTTCTCAGAACACGACGACATCGACTTCGCCTACCCAACTACCCGCTTCTACGACAACCGCACCGAGGGGAAGTCCGGAAGCATGCGCCCTGAGGGACCTGGGGCTCCCCCGGGAAAACCCTGAGGCCGCCCCCCGCTGACGGGCCAGCGCCTCTTACCACTCCATGGTCTCGAGGTGCTGACACAGTCTCGATACGGTAGGGAACTTCTTTAAGATCAGCGACCGCTTCAGGCCGCTGCATATATACCTGATAGCCAGCGGTTGCCTCGCATAGAAACGCGCTCCTCCGGTAGTCTCGTAGAGAAGCCGGACCAGTTCACAGATGTCGGCTTTCCTGTTTTCCCGCTTGGGGCTGTCCCAGTGGAAAAGGTCGAGAAGCTTGACCTCGAATTCGAGGCCGAAGCGGCTGACGATCACATTGTCGTCATGGAGATCGCCGTGGTATTCGCCCAGACGGTGTATGGCCTCAACGCCCCTTGCCAGCGTGTAAAGCAGGTGCACGGCCTCGAACGGCCCCAAGCGCCTGCCCGGACGCTCCTTCATGAAGTCGGCGAGCGTTTCTCCCATGACGTATTCCGAGATGAGAAACGACACCCTCCGGCCCCTGTACCTGAAGGTGTCCTCGGTATGGTATTGAATTACGATGGGGCAATGCCTGAGCTTGTGGAGCTTCCTCGCATAGCGTTTCAAGGTCCGGTCACCGGGATTCCGCTCGGGGAAGAAGAGCTTCGCCGTGCGCTCTATATCCGTCCGCACCTCTGCTATTCTGAATACCTCGCTCTCCCAGCCGGAACCGAGTTTCGACAGAATCCTGTACTTTCCCGCAATCACTCGCCCGGGCTCCAGGTCGAAGCAGTCAATACGATGCGGTTTCCCGGATGCGGTCTCGCCCCTGCTCACAGCCACCCCTTGCGCCTGAAGTAAATAACCATGACCATGCTTACAGCCCCCATGAGCCCGAGGGCGCCGAAATATCCCCATGGCCAGGCCAGCTCGGGCATGAATTCGAAGTTCATTCCGTATATCCCCGCGACGAAAGTGATGGGAATGAAGATGGTCGCTATGATCGTGAGCACTTTCATTACCTCATTCATCCTGTTGCTCACGCTGGAGAGGTACGTGTCCCGCATCGCCACCATGATGTCCCTCTGCGATTCGACCGTGTCAATCACCTGTATGGTGTGGTCATACACGTCCCGCAGATACATGACGGTGCCTTCCCGGAATATCCCGGACTCGCCGCGCTGCAGGCTGTTTATGACCTCGCGTAGCGGCCAGACCGACTTCTTGACGAAGAGCAATTCCCTCTTGAGCCCGTAGATAGCGTGGAGCATCTCGGCCGTGGGATTGGTAATGAGATCGTTTTCGATCTCCTCGGTCTTGTCTCCGAACCATTCGACTATACTGAAGTAGTTGTCCACGATGGCGTCGATCAGGGCATAGGCCAGATAGTCGGCTCCCATGCTTCTAACGCGCCCCTTCTTCTTGCGGAGCCGCTCCCTGATAGGTTCAAATACGTCTCCGGGCCTCTCCTGGAAAGATATGACAAAATCCGGACCCACTATCAGGCTTACCTGTTCACCGCTTAAACCCGCCCCGTTCTTGTCCACGTACAGCATCATCAACACCACAAAGACAAGGTCCCCGAAGTCCTCCACCTTGGGGCGCTGGTTGGTATCGACAATGTCCTCCATGACAAGGGGGTGCAGCCCGAAATGGGCCCCGATCTTGCTGACCACATCGACATCCAGAACCGAGTCCACGTTTATCCATGTGACCGACGGCTTTCCCTTGAATGGGAAGCACTCTTCCACATTTTCTATTTCCCGTTCCTCTAATGCGCCCTCGGTGTAGTCGATGAGGGTAATTCGCATCTTGCCCGGCGCCCCGCCGCCTGTGGCTACCAGGGTCCCCGGCGGCAATCCCGACTTCCTGGACGCGCGCTTCCTGGATCTCGCCATATCGAACACCTCCCAATCCGAAGTATTGCGCCAGCCGGGCCCTCGGTCAACAAGGATTGTGGCGGCCCGGGGATTTCCGCCCCCGCGGCCGGCGGCTGACCGGGCGTCAGAGCCTTGACTTTATGCGTTCTATAGTCAGGGGCGCCGAGCCCTCATAGTGATTATTGACGTTCAAATATGTGGTTACTCTCCGGTTCCGCAGGTCGTCCAGCATTTTCTTGAGCGAATCGAGTTCCCTGTCTCTGGGCTCCACGATCTTATCCCACTTCTTATTCGTCTTGGCCTCGATGTCGCTCCGGCTCGGCCCGTGGAGCCGGATCACCACGAGTTTCCTTATATGCGCGGAGAACCTGCGGTAAATATCGAATATCGAAGGCATGTAATAGCCGTGAAGGAATACATGACAGAGGCCGTGGTCCTTCAGGAAGTCGAAATAGGCGTCCGTCAGGTAGTCGGGATTCCTGATCTCCAGGCAGTACCGGTATCCCGGCGGGCACTTCGACATAAAATCGCCGAACTGATCGAGAAAGGCCGCCGGAGACGCTATCTTCTGCTTGTTGAGATATTCGAACTGAAACATAACGGGTCCGAGCTTCTTTCCCATGGGCTCGAGGGTCTCCAGGAAGCGCTTGAACAGGCCGACGGAGAGAAAGTGCGGGTTGCCGATCAGGGGGTCGGTTTTGGCTTTCCTGTGGAAATGGGTAAGCGTGACGCTGTTGGGCACCTTTACGCTGAACCTGAAACCGGCCGGCACCGAACATGCGTATTCGCTTACGGTCTCCGGGCCGGGAAGCGCTACCTTGTCCTTGCCGAATAGCGACCAGAACCACTGGTCGATCTCAACCGTGTCGTAGCGCCCGGCGTATTCCCTGAGGTAGCCCGCCTTGTCCTTCCCGGAATAGACCAGGCCCGCCCAGGACTCGAACTTCCAGCTGCATGTGCCGATTCGCAGTGCCGCCATGGCCCGATTTTACAATCGCTCGACCCGTTTTGCCAAAGGTTTCAAGACTTGACGGGCCGGTCGGGTTTAATATGATATATGGGAAAGTAGCAGCCACATATATGCTTGAGTCTTACAATACCAGTCCAACCCTGTACGCATATCCGGCCGACGGCCGCGCGGCTCCCCGGAGCCGGCGCGCATTGGCCGGGAATCCAAATGGAGGTAAACATGCTGAAAACAGTCGCTGTCGTCATCGTCTCGGCGCTCTTCATCGCGGCGGCCGGGCCGGCGCAGGGGGACGACTACTTGGATGACCTGAAGCCGGACAAGTCCATACACGGGTTCTCCGTAGCCAACCTGTACGAGAATGCGGCCGGCAAGACCATGGGAGCCAGGTTCATATCCGAGCGGTACGGCTTCATCGTGGATGTGATGCGCATTCAGTCGGTGCCCCAGGCCTTCTTCTGGGTCAAAACCCCTCCCACTTCGAGTAAGGGCGAGCCGCACACATGCGAGCACCTGCTTCTGGGCAAGGGCAACCGCGGCCGGTACGTGGCCGCCCTGGAGGACATGTCGCTCGGCGGCAGCACGGCCTATACGGCCCAACTCAAGACCTGCTATCACTTCAACACCATCGCGGGCACCGAGGCCTTCTACGAACTCCTCGAGGCAAAGCTGATGGCGCTTTTGCAGCCCGACTACACCGATGAGGAAATCCGCCGGGAGATGTGTCATATCGGGGTGACCGAGAACGCGGAGACCGGGGACCTGGAAATAGAAGAGAAGGGCACGGTGTACACGGAGATGGTGAGCTCCTTCGAGAGGCCATGGTACCATTACGGCAACGCCATGGCCCGGCTGATATACGGCGACGCCCACCCGGCTTCATACGTCTCGGGCGGAAATCCCGCCGACATAAGGAACTGCACGGCCGAGGACCTCCGCGTATTCCATGACTCCTATTATCACCTGGCCAATATGGGCATGATCGTATCCATTCCGGACGATATCCAGGTGGATGACTTCCTCGGGCGCACTAGCAAGATCCTCGAGACATGCCAGCCGCAGCCCACGGATAGCGAAAACCTCGGCATGGGCGCCTACGCAATGCCGGGGCCGCAGCCGGCTCCCTACGGCACGATCAAGCTCGTCGCATTCCCCAGCGATAACAAGCAGGACCCCGGCCGCATGTACTTCGCATGGCCAGCACATCTCAGCATCAACAACGACGACCTGTTGATGCTCGACCTCTTCCTCTCCACGTTCGCCGACGGCTCGACGTCCAACCTCTACGACCTCTTCATCAACTCCGAGACCCGGAAGATAAACATCGGGGGAAACACGGTGTGGTACTGGACCCCCGATTACGAGGGCAGGCCCATATGGATGGCTCTCGAGGGGCTCAACAATGAGTATGTAACAGAGGCCTGGGTGGACAGCGTACGCACGATTATTACGGAAGAGCTGGTTCGCATTGCCGGTCTCGAAGACGGGTCGGAGGAACTGGAGGAGTTCAACGGCAGGGTACGGAGCCACCTGATCCGCAGAAAGAAGCAGATGGACGACTATCTCAATTCCCCGCCCATGTTCGGGGCGCGCAGGGGTCCGGCGGGGACATGGCTGTCCACCCTTGAATACCTCGAGAACGATGAGGGCTTCAGGAAATCTCTGGCCATGAGCGAGCATTTCGAATACGCCGAGGCCCTGCTCGGCTCGGGCGGGAACCCCTGGAAGGATCTCATGGTAACCTGGCGCCTTCTGGAGGTCCAGCCGTATGCAATCGGCGCAACACCCGACCCGGACATGATCAAGGGCCTCCGCGAAGCCAAGCAAGAGCGCATAACTTCCTGCCTGGCGCGCTTCAAGAAGGAGTACGGGATCGAGGATGACCGGGCCGCAATCGCCGAGTACAAAAAGGGCTTCGACGCCGACACGGAGGAGCTCGACAGAATCGCGGCCGGCCAGACCCTGCCCGAATTCATCGACAACCCGCCCATGGCCCTGGACGAGCACCTCGACTACGAGACGCTCGAACTTCCAGGGGGCGTACCGCTGGTGGCATCGACATTCGAGAACATGAACTCATCCACCCTGGGCATAGCCTTCAAGATGGACGTGGTCCCCGAAGACAGGCTCGTCTACGTACCGCTCATCCCCGACATTCTAACGGCAATCGGCGTGGTGGAGAACGGCGTGCCGGTTGAGCACGCCGACATGCAGGAGAGGCTCCGCAAGGAGGTCCTCGGTTTCAACTCGTATTACGACTACACGGCCGCAACCGGGCGTATCGAGCTCATGCTCACCGCCGCGGCCAGCAGAACGGAGGAGCTGGCAAGCGCGATACATTGGATGGATCTGGCTCTCTATTCCCCATACCTGAGCGAGGACAACCTTTCCCGCATCACCGACCATATCGACCAGTCGATGGTGTCTCTGCGCAACATCACCAAGAGTTCGGAGGAGGCCTGGGTGAGCGACCCCGCGCAGGCCTATCGCTTCCAGGACAACCCGCTTTTCCTGTCAGCCAATTCATTCATGACGAGGGTTCATCACTTGCAGCGGGCCCGTTGCATGCTGGCCGAGCCCGGAACGCCGGCCGGGCGTGAGGAGATTTCCGGCTTCCTCGACGCCCTCGCTGATATCGGGAAAGGCAGAAGCCGCGATGAACTGGCCGGCATATTGAGCGCCATAGAGGCAGAAGACACCGGGGATCCCGAGATTGACCGCCTCCAGATCGATCTCTCGGGCATGGGGGAGAACGCTCGCGAGAACGCCATGATGGCCTCAGCCATGCTGAAGGCCTCCCTCCCCGACATCCCCGACGCCAATCTCGAAGAGGACTGGGCCTACCAGTGCAGGCAGATGAAGGCCGATATAATGGTGGAGCCGGCGGTCGCCCTCAAGGATATGCGCGACCTCCTCTCCCTCATCACCAAAGCCGACAATGCCAGGATGTTCATGATTTCCAACTCGGACGACCGCGAGGCATATATGGACGAGCTTGAGGGCTTCGCCGGCCGCCTCGACAGGAGGTACTCGTCGATGCGGCAGGACTATGACGCCGCCCCGCGTGTCCTGGAGAGGGCCCGTGACAGGGGGGCCATAGACGGCCGCCCGGCATACGTGGGCCTCATGCATGAAGCAACCAGGAACGGCGTCCTCATACACAGCGCCGGGTTCGCCGGCCAGTACGACACCGACACCGAGGCCGTATTGGACTGCCTCGCCGGTAAGATGTACGGCGGTGGCGGCGCCCACAGCATGTTCATGAAGACCTGGGGCGCCGGGCTGGCTTACAGCAACGGAGTCTCATCCAATCAGGCCAGCGGGCGCGTCGGTTATTACGCCGAGCGCTGCCCAGACGTCGCCCAGACGATGGGCTTTGTGGTAGGTCAACTAAAGTCGGCGACCGAGGACCCGGCGCTGGCCGGCTACTCGGTGGCGCAGGTCTTCAGAAGGTCCAGGGCCATGGCCCGCTACGAAGCCCGCGGCCAGGCGATGGCGACCGACCTTGCCGACGGGTACACACCCGAGCGCGTGGCCGACTATCGCCGAAAGGTGCTCGAGCTGGCCAGGCATGAGGACCTGTACCCCGAGCTCGTGGGGCGCATGGACAGGATCTACGGCAAGGTGCTGATCGGGCTGGGAGAGCCGCTATCGGAGAGCGCGGACGGCTGTTTCTTCCTCATTGGGCCCGAGGACCAGTTTGCATCGCTCGAGAAATACGTGGAGGAGAACGAGACCAGGCAGCCGGTGCACCGCCTCTACCCGCGCGACTTCTGGATGGTCGGCCCGGAAGCTGAATAGACCAGGCGGATCCGGCCCGGGGCCTACAGGCGGTATGACATGCCCAGGGTGACGCCGAACTGCTTCATGGACGAGGCATAGGGAAGGGGCGCGAAACCGGCCCCTATTTCAAGTCTGGGGCTCCGCCCGAAGCCTATCTCGACGCGTTCGTCCAGGCCGAAACCGGACTCATAAGCCAGCCCAACCCTGAGGTCCAGAATCCATACCGAGTCCCAGGCCCCAGTCACCGACAGGCGCGGCTCGCCTGAGGTGAATGCCCCCTGGCGAAAGCCCTGGGTGTAGAGTATGGAGAGATAGGTCCAGCGCGTGCTTTTTTCGAGGCCGAGGCCAAGCACAGGCGCGATGCCGGTGGAGAAGCCGGCGAGGTCCCGCGTCTCGTGATAATCGTCTATGAGTGAGTCCGGGTCCGAACCGCCGAAGGCCACGTTATCGGCTATGACTCCGTTTATCTCTTCTTTGCAGCCGTCAGTCCACTTGATGCTGGAGACAGCATTGAGTATATATGCACCTATTATTATATGAGAATATGTCCTGTGGGCCAGCCCCAGGTCAATAGAATAACCGCTTCCCCCCTCAGCCATTCTCACGACCATTTCTCCTTCACCCGTCAGGCTCTCCTCCCCCGTATACAGACACCCGCTGGCCCACACCACACCGCCATAAGCAAGCCCCTTGAGATAATGAACCCTGGCTCCGGCGAAGAATTCCCGGCCACGGAGGTCCAGCGGCATCGAGTAGGCAAGCGATATGTCGGCGACCGCCATGGCCTCACCCGAGGCCCGGTCCATAGAATAGGTGCGACCGATCTGGTTACCATACAGGGCGAGATCCAGAATGTCCCTGGGCATTGTCGAGTTCTCGCCCGCCCGGCCGCCGCCCGCCACATAGAAGCGCCCGTGCAGCGCCGCCCCCATCCCGGCATAGGCCTGCGCCCTGGTGTGGAGCCCGGACTCCGGTACCGAGCCCAGGATCTCCTCTTTGTCGGCCTCTGTGATGAACTTGCCGTTATACAGCGAATAGTCACCCATCGAAAAGGCATTGTTGCCGGCGCTGGCCCCGGCCGAGAGGAAGTCCACGCGGCTCGCGCCACGGAGGCTGTATATGGCGGGATTGACGTCCGGGCCTTCCCGGAACGAGCACCCCATGGGAAACGCCCTTGAGGCCAGCAGCATACCGGCCCCGATGCCCACCAGTATGAGCAGCTTTCTCATCATTCCACCCTCCTCACAAGCCGGACATGGCCCTCCAGCCTGAAATAGTCGTCCGGTCTTGCAGCGACGGGGCCCGCTGTTGAATCCAGAAGGATCTCGAGCCCCACCCACACGGTCTCTCTAAAAAAGACCTGCAGGGCCTCTCTGGTGAGATGCACTTCGAACTCGTTTTCCTGCGCCCCGGCGCCGAACCGGGCATACCCGCCCGCTTTCGCCATGGTGAAAAGCGGTTCGGAATAAGCGCCGGCCGAGTCCGCCCCGAAATACACATTGAACGCACCGTTTATGTCCAGGTCCGTAATAAGCCTGCCGTGGAAGACGGCGTCCTGGGCCGCGTCTTCTATCTCATCGCGGACTTCCTCGGGTATATCCAGATTGCGGGGCTCGAACTCCAACGTGTCCGCCTCGATCTCGAACACCATCGGGATCGTCATGGTGAGATCTCCCACAAGGGCGTCGGTGCTGTAAACGCGCCCCTGGCCCCAGACCGTGGCGCGCCCCTCTACGGTGATGAGGTCGGGGACAATGGATATGAGGTCGCGGACGTCCTCCCCGTCGTACTCGTACTCGACCTCCGACGGAGAGCCGCTGAGACCGGCGGGTATTATCTCACCCATGAGTACGGCCGTTTCGCTCCCCTCGCCGCTCTCTCCCGTCACTTCAACCTCAAAGTCGCCGCCCACCATGGCCTCGTTTCTTAGGGAAAGAACCAGGGTTGCGCCCGAGATGCTTATGGCACGGCATATCTCGGGAAGGTCGACCTCATGGACCTCTGAAATCTCTACGGGCGTGGGCTTGAGGGTCCCGGTGACCCTGTCGAACACCACATCGCGCATTTCCACGGCCACCCGCAGCGAATCGCTCGAATCGACTTCCACATGATGCGAGGTGCCCCGGGTCTCGGCCGCGACCTCGAAGGTCACCGTATTGGTGCCGTACCACGGGTCTCCGGGTACGGAGCCGGTGTCGAGGGTATAGCCGGAGACGTCTATCTCGGCCCCGTCGAGAGACAGCGCCGGTATGGTTGCGCTGTACGAGAGGGGTTCACCGCCCGAGGTGAGGTTGGCAGTGCTCACCTCAACCGAGACGCCGACTGCAAGATTGTTAAACACGCTGAGGCATAATGTGCCGCTCTGGATGCGGGCCAGCACCACCCTGGTGGAATCCTCCACCGTTATGGAGCGCTCACCCTCGAATCTCTGCGCCGGCAGAGTCGCCAGCGCGCGGCTGATTGTTATGGGGCCGGGGGCGACATTTATGCCGATCTCGTCGATTGGCGAAAAATCCACCTCGCCGTCGCTCCCGGGAGAGCCTCCGCTCATCGATACCATGATGGTGTTGGCGATTGTCAGCCCGGCGAGATCGACCTCCGCTTGACGGCTGCCGCCGGCCGGAATGGGCTCTTCGAACACCACCGAGTCCCAGGCGCCGCCATACCAGCTGACTCTCAGCACGAACGGGCAGCCCCGCGAGGGATCGCCAAGCGGCACCTCAAGGCCGTTCTCCACTGTCATCTCGACAACCCCGGCCTCCACTTCCGCCCAGGCGAACTCATCGCCGAGGCTCACGGCTCTTGATGGAATCGGACCGCCAACCCCCGGGAAACAGAAGGGCGGCACCTCGAGATGGCCCGAAAACGACGCCGCCTCGCTCCATACCTCCGCGATGGTGAAGCAGGTGGCCGCCGGGTCGATTGCCGCCACCCGGAATGTCCCTATGGCGGTGCCGAACTCGCCCACGTAAGGATTGAAATCAAACCGCCCGGCCAGGTCCAACCCGGCCAAGGCCTCCGTGATCTGGATATACATGCTGTCGTTAAGTACCTTGATGGCCTCCTCGTCATCGGCAAGGTCCTCAAAGGTATAGTCCTCGGTGAGCACCGGCAGATTGAGCTGGACGTCCCAGGAAGGCATTTCAAATGGATCGAGCGAACATCTGAGCAGAACCAGGCAGGCCAGAGACAGGTATAGATACAAGAAAGCCAGCTTTCGCATGGCCGTCGTCCCCTCCAGCTAGCAGCCAGCCGGCTTTCCCGCTACTTCACTTATATTATCGCCCGCCCGGGGCGGGCCTTTAAGCTTTATTCCTCCTTGACGACCCTGGCGACGTCCACAACCTGATCGCCGTCGCGCAGGTTTATGATCCTGACGCCCTGGGTGGCGCGCCCTATGACGGATATGCCGCCTATGGGCACCCTGATGATGGTCCCGTGCTGGGATATGACCATAAGCTCGTCTTCGTCCACAACTTCCTTTATGGCAACGACTTTACCTGTTTTCTCGGTGCAGCGCATGGTGATGATGCCCTTGCCCCCCCGCTTGGTCACGCGGTAATCCGAGATGGGGGAACGCTTGCCGTATCCCTTCTCGCTAACCACGAGCAGGGTCCCCTCGCGCATCACGACCACCATGCCGATCAAGCAATCATCGGCCTCGAGGGTGACGCCCCGCACGCCTCTCGCGGAACGGCCCATGCCTCTCACGTCCTTCTCGTGGAATCTCACTGCCTTGCCCGCGCGCTTCGCGAGTATGATGTCATTGGTGCCGTCGGTGAGCTTGGCGTCTATGAGCTGGTCCCCGTCATCGAGGCTGATGGCGATGATGCCGCCCTTCCTGGGATGCGAGAATGCCGTGAGCGCCGTCTTCTTGACGACGCCCCGCTCAGTGGCCATCATGAGATACTTGCCCTCGGGGAAGCCTTTTGTGGCGACAAAAGCCGTGACGCGTTCCTCCGACCCCAGCTTGAGAAGGTTGACGATGGCCTTGCCCTTGGAATAGCGGCCGGCCTCGGGCAGCTCGTGCACCTTGATCCAGTGGCAGCGCCCCTGGCTCGTGAAGAAGAGGATGTAGTCATGGGTCGATGCCACGAACAGGTGCTCCACAAAGTCCTCGTCCTTGGTCTCCATGCCCCGGACGCCCTTGCCGCCCCGCCTCTGCCTCCGGTAAAGAGCTGTGTGCGTGCGCTTTATATAGCCGCGATGCGAGATGGAGATCACCATGTCCTCTTCCGCGATGAGGTCCTCGACCTCCAGCTCGGCCACGGCGTCCATGATGTCGGTGCGCCGCTCGTCGCCGTACTTTTTCCTGATCTCGCCGAGCTCGCTCTTGATTATGTTCATCTGCCTCGCGCGGCTCGCCAGTATCCCCTTGAGGTTCTCTATCCTCTTTATGACCTCGAGGTACTCGTCCTCTATCTTCTTCCGCTCCAGACCGGTGAGCCTCTGCAGCCGCATCTCCAGTATCGCGGTCGCCTGTATCTCGGAGAGTTTGAATTTTCTCATCAGGGCGTCCTTGGCCGCTTCGACGGTGGGCGACTTCTTGATGAGCGTGATGATGGCGTCGATATTGTCGAGGGCTATCTTGAAGCCCTCGAGGATATGGGCGCGGCGTTCGGCGGTATCGAGGTCGAAGCGCGTCCGCCTCAGGACCACCTCATGCCGGAACTTGACGTATTCCTCGAGGAGGCCCTTAAGCGTGAGCACCCTTGGACGCCCGTCGACCAGGGCCAGCATGATAACGCCGAAAGTCGTCTGCATGGGGGTGTGCTTGTAAAGCTGGTTGAGTATAACCCTAGACTGCGCGTCGCGCTTGAGCTCGATCAGTATGCGCATGCCGTCGCGGTCCGATTCGTCGCGCAGATCCGCGATGCCTTCGATCTTGCCGTCGCGGACCATGTCGGCTATCCGTTCTATGAGCGCGGACTTGTTCACCTGGTAGGGTATTTCGCTGATGATGATGCGCTCTTTTCCAGTCTTGGTCGTCTCAAGAATGCAATTCGCCCGCACCGTCAGCAGCCCGCGTCCGCTCGTGTAGGCGTCCACGATCCCCTGCCTGCCGTATATGATGCCCCCGGACGGGAAGTCGGGACCCTTAATGTGCTCGTGCAACTCCTCATCTGTTATGTCGGGATTGTCGATGAGAGCGACGATACCGTCCACGACTTCGCCGAGGTTATGCGGGGGGATGTTTGTGGCCATGCCGACCGCGATGCCGGATGAACCGTTGCATATGAGGTTCGGGAACTTGCCCGGCAGCACGACGGGCATCTCGCGCGTCTCATCGTAATTGGGCGTAAAGTCAACCGTGTTCTTCTCGAGATCCGCCAGGAGCTCCATCGCGGGCCCGGCCATCCTGGCCTCGGTGTACCTCATGGCCGCGGGCGGATCGCCGTCTACCGAACCGAAGTTGCCCTGGCCCTGCACCAGGGGGTAACGCATGTTGAAATCCTGCGCCATCCGGACGAGCGTGGGATAGACAACCTGCTCGCCGTGGGGGTGGTAGTTACCGGACGTGTCTCCCGCGATCTTCGCGCACTTCCTGGGCTGCGCCCCCGGGCTCAGCCTGAGATCGTTCATGGCGACGAGAATGCGCCGCTGCGAGGGCTTGAGTCCGTCCCGCGCGTCCGGCAGAGCGCGTGATACAATGACGCTCATGGAGTAGTCTATGTAGGAGCTTTTCATCTCATCTTCTACATAGACAGGTATGATTCTCTCTCTGCCAACGGCCATTGTGATTACCTCTGAACTCTAAGAATGCCAGTATTTCCGGCCCCGAACCGCTCCCGGATTCAAGGGTCTCGTAGGCTAAAATTGTCTCATAAAGAGTAAGCCAGAACCCCTTTGGTGTCAACATATAAGGGGTCCCGAATTGACTTTGGTCGGGGCGGTTTTTTATACTCTACGCGGAGGATATATGGCCTACAAAGATTATTACAAGATACTCGGCGTCACGGAGGGGGCCACCTCAGATGAGATCAAGAGGGCCTACCGCAAGCTCGCCAAGCAGTACCACCCGGACGCCAACCCCGGGGACCAGACGGCTGCCGAGAAGTTCAAGGAGATAAACGAGGCGAACGAAGTCCTGAGCGATAACAAGAAGCGCAAGCAGTATGACGACATGAAACGCTTCGCCGGCACCGGTTACCAGGGCTTCGGGGGCGCCGGCGGTGCCGGCGGGCCCCAGGGCTTCAACATAAACGACATCTTCCGCCAGTTCGGAGGCGGCGGCCAGGGCGGCGCCACCTTCACAGCCGGCGACATGGGGGACCTGGGCGGGCTCGGCGACATATTCTCCAACATATTCGACCGGGGCGGCAGATTCCGCCGGCAGCGCTACGGGCCGCAAAGGGGCCAGGACCTCCTCGCCGAAGTCGAGGTGCCCTTCGAGACCGCGACCAAGGGCGGCAGCACGGTTATAAGCGTCACCAAGAGCGAGAACTGTGAGCGCTGCGGGGGCACGGGGGCCGAACCCGGCTCCAGTGTGACCAAGTGCCCCCAGTGCGGAGGAAGCGGCATGATCGCGCAGTCACAGGGCGGATTCGCTGTGAGCCGGCCCTGCCCCCGGTGTTACGGCCGCGGCGAAGTGGTCTCGCAGCCATGCGCGAGCTGCGCAGGCACCGGGCAGGCCCAGCGCACCCGCCGGCTCTCGGTCAAGATCCCACCGGGCATAGAGGACGGCGGCAAAATCCGCCTGAGGGGACAGGGAGAGGCGGGAACCGCGGGCGGGCCGCCCGGGGACCTCATCATAAGAATCAGGGTCCGCGGCGACAGGTTCTTCAAGCGCAAGGGGCTCGATGTCTACTGCGACGTCAAGATCAACCTGACGCAGGCCGTGCTCGGCACCAAGATAAAGGTGCGGACGCTCAACGACAAACACGCGATACTCAAGATACCCCCCGGCACACAGCCGGGAACCACTTTCAAGCTGAAGGGGATGGGGGTCAAACAGGACGGCAAACAGGGAGACCAGTTCGTCACCGTCAACGTGGCCATTCCCACAGATCTCACGCCCGAAGACAAAAAGCTCTTCGAAGAGCTGGATGAAAACCGCAGAGCGAGGTCTTAACACCGCCCTTAAGGATTACTTCATGGGCATGCCCGCGGGAGCTCCCGGCCGGTCGCCCTTCACCCTGGTATAGCCTTCGGGGATCTCGAACATTTCGTCGCTGTGTGACCGCTCCTCGAGCGAGATAACCTCGCGGGTTATAACCATGAAATGGGCGTCGCCCTCTTCCCCCTCTTCCCCCTCTTCCCCTTCGGCTTCCTTGCCCATGCCCTTCATGTACTCCTTCATCATCTTCATGGCGTTCTTCATCTCTTCGGCTTCCTCGCCGTCCCCCGAACCGACGTTGTCAACCGTGAGCTCCATGCCCAGGGGCACGCCCTCCACCTCATTGAACTTCTCCCACAGGGCCTTCATCCCTGAACCGAAGCCGTTGCTCTCCTGAACGTCCATTTGGCTCATCATGCCTTCCCACAGGTTCATGAGCTGCTTGAGCTTCTTGTCTTCCTTCGCCGACCAGAAGAGCGCATCGATGTCCATTGTCATTACGCCGTTCTCGGTCTCAATGTCGGCAACCGCCTCTACGAGAATGCCCTCGCATTTGTAGCCGGCTATCGTCTTGGTGTCGCCGGTCTTGGTAAGCTTGATGTCGCGTACATTCATGCTGCTTTCGACATCGCCGCCCATCTCGCCCATGTCGCCCATGTCCTTGACGGCGAGCTCGATATAGGTTTTGTCTTCATTGTTCAGCGTCCATATGACGCCCTTATCAATCCGGACTATGTGGGTCTCCACCATGTCCGGCTCGGACATCATCGCCTCCATCCTGCCCTTGACCTTCATCTCAGAGTCCGTACGAACCTTATCGCCCTTTATATAGGTCGTCTCCGTCCCCTCGGATTCCCACATGCCCATGGCGCCCGAGCTCGACACCTTCTCCTTGATCAGGAGATCGCCCAGCACCACTCCCGGGATAAGCAGTACGAATATTACGATTAAGGCTTTCCTCATGTCGCACCTCCCTGATAACGAATCACAAGCTTCTGCCGGACAATCACGCGTCGAGGTTCTTGACCTTGGTCGCGTTGTCCTCAATGAACTGCCTTCTGGGTTCGACCTTGTCGCCCATCAATATAGTGAATATTCTGTCGGCCTCCACCGCGTCCTCCAGCGTGACCCGGAGTATGGTCCTCCTCTCCGGATCCATGGTGGTCCTCCAGAGCTGCTCGGGATTCATCTCTCCAAGACCCTTGTAGCGCTGGACCATTACGCCCTTCTTCCCGAGCTTGTCGGCGGCCGCCTCCCTGGCTTCCTCGTTATAGGCGTAGATTTCCTGCTTGCCTTTCTTGACGCGGTATAGCGGCGGCTGAGCGATGTATATATGGCCGTTTCTCAGAAGCCCAGGCATGTACCGGTAGAAGAAGGTGAGAAGAAGCGTCCTGATATGCGCCCCGTCGATGTCCGCGTCGGTCATTATGATTACCTTGTCGTAGCGCAGCTTCTCGACGTTGAAATCCTCCTCGCCTATGCCCGTACCCAGCGCCGTGACTATCATCTTGATTTCTTCGTTGGACAGAACCTTGTCCAGGGGCGCCTTGTAAGCGTTAAGGATCTTCCCCCTGAGCGGCAATATGGCCTGGAACTGCCTGTCCCTGCCCTGCTTGGCCGAGCCGCCTGCGGAGTCGCCCTCAACCAGATACAGCTCGCAGAGTTTCGGGTCTATCATGCTGCAGTCGGCGAGCTTTCCGGGGAGCCGCCCGGTCTCCAGCGCGGACTTCCTGCGCGTGAGTTCCCTGGCCTTCCTCGCCGCCTCGCGCGAGCGCGCCGCCACGACGCACTTGTCGATAATGTGCTTGGCGACCGAACTGTTCTCCTCGAAAAAGTCCTTGAGCCCCTCGCTCACTACCGATTCCACGATGCCGCGGACCTCGCTGTTTCCAAGCTTGGTCTTGGTCTGCCCCTCGAACTGCGGCTGCGACATCATGACGCTCAGCACCGCCGTCAGCCCCTCGCGCACGTCATCGCCCGAGAGGTTGAACTTGCCGTTCTTGAATATATTGTTCCGCTGCCCGTGGGAGTTTAGGGTCCTCGTCAGGCCCGTCTTGAAGCCGATGAGATGTGTGCCGCCCTCATGCGTGCTTATGCTGTTTACGAAGCTGAAAACACTCTCGGCATAGCCGTCGTTATACTGGATCGCGACCTCGACCTTTATGTCGTCTTTGCTCTTCTCGAAGTATATCGGCTTGCGATGAAGCGTATTCTTGTTCTCATTTAGGAACTGAACGAACTGGATGACGCCCCCATCGTACTTGAACTCATGCTTCTTCTCGGTGACTTCATCTTCTATGCAGATCTCCACCCCGCGGTTTAAGAACGCGAGTTCCCTCAGCCGCTGGGACAGATTATCGAAACTGAATGTGGTCGCGTCGAATATCTCCGGGTCCGGCATGAACCTGACGGTGGTGCCCTGCTCTTTTGTCTTGCCGACCACCTCGAGGTCCGACGTCGGAACGCCGCGCTTGTAGCTCTGCCTGTAGACTTTGCCGTCGCGGCATATCTTTACCTCCAGGAACTCCGCGAGCGCGTTCACTACCGACAGGCCGACACCGTGCAGGCCTCCCGAGACCTTGTACGTTTTGGAGTCGAACTTGCCGCCGGCGTGCAGCGTCGTCATCACGACTTCTACAGCAGGCCGCTTCTGCGTCGGATGCATGTCAACCGGGATGCCGCGGCCGTCGTCGACGACCGTGACGCTGCCGTCCTTGTGCAGAAGTACTTTCACTGACGTACAGACGCCGGCGAGCGCCTCGTCGATAGAATTGTCCACTACTTCATATACGAGGTGATGCAGCCCGCGTGACCCGGTGCTGCCGATGTACATGGCGGGCCGCTTGCGAACCGCTTCCAGACCCTTCAGGACTGTTATCTTTTTGGCGTCGTAGTCCTCGCCCCCGCCCTTCTTCTTCGCGGCCCTCCTGGTTTGCTTCTTAACCTTCTCCGCCATCCACTTTCTCCTTATCAGCCATACCGACGCGGAACACTATGTCTTTGACAACATCACCTTCCATAAGCGCGTTGAGCTTCTCGATAATTCCCTCTTTGAGTAGCGACAACTCCTGCAACCATGTGGAATTCGCTACTCTGACGAAGAGGATCCCGCCCCTTACAGCCTCCGCTCTGGCCCTTCGCGCCACCTTCGCGCCGACTACCTCCTCCCATAAAACTACAGCTTTTTCCATCTCCAGTCGAGTGTCGATTCCCATTCTCAAGGTCAGTCTTTTGAGGATTATGTCCGCCTTCTCAGGCTTCGCCATCGTAGGTCACCCGGGCGTCTTTGACGCTTATTCTATGCACCTTTTCAGCACCAAGAGGACTCTGCCTCGACGATGTCAATACTATCTGATCGAAGCGCGAAATCAAAGAGATAAGAGCGGCTCCGCGGGCGTCGTCGAGCTCGGCGAATATGTCGTCGAGGAGCACTATGGGAGACTTGTCGAGGCGCTGCTTTATCGCGCTCGCTTCGGCGCAGCGAAGCGACAGCACGGCAGTCCGCTGCTCCCCCTCGGAACCGAAGGTCCTGAGGTCGCGCCCGTCCGCCAGAAACATGAAGTCGTCCACATGCGGCCCCACCATCGTGTAGCCGCGGCCGACCTCCCCGTCCCGGTTCCTCTCAAGCGCTTCCCTGAGCGCGGCGGCGATGACATCGGCTTGCGGGACCGGTTCCGCCTCGGGAGCCCTGCCGGCCTCCGGGCTGTAACCACGCGGCTCGTAGGTGAGGGCCGTTCCGGTCTCTGCGCCGCAGATGAGACTGAAGCCCTCCTGTACCATGGGGGAGAGGAAATCCAGGAATCCATAGCGCATGGCAACCACTCTCGAGCCCGCCTCGATCAGGGCCTTGTCCCAGACGCCCGTGTCGGGCTTCTCGCCCCCGTCCCTGGCGTCCTTCAAGAGGACGTTTCTCTGGGCCAGCGCGCGCACGTACTGCTGAAGCGTCGCAAGATACTCGCGGCTCGTCTGGCATATGGCAATGTCAAGGAACCTCCTGCGGAGCTGCGGGCCGCCTTTAATCAGGTCGATGTCGTCGGGGGACGTTATAACCACGGCGGCCAGCCCGACGAGATCGGAAGTCCTGGCGTTCTTGCCGTTTATCCGGATGCGCTTGCCTTCCACACTGTAGGCCACCTCGATGGTGGTCTTGACGCCTATGTGATCGAAGACCCCCTCTATGCGGTAGTAGTCCTCTCCGAACTTGACGAGATTGGAGTCGCGGCGCTCCCGATGCGATCGTCCAACGCCGAGCATATGGACCGCATCGAGTATATTGGTCTTGCCCTCCGCGTTCGCGCCCAGGATTACATTGCGCCGGTCGCTGAACCGGACCGACAGGTCAGCGAAGTTCCTGAAATTCTTGAGGGTAAGGGTGCGGATGCGCAAGGCCCGGAACCCCGGGCCTATGTCTGATCGGCAAGTCTGAGCGGCATCACGAGGCACATATAGGTTTCGCCTTCCGGCTCTTCGGCCGGCCTGACAATGGTCGCGCCCACCGGCGTTCCCATTTCGAACCTCATGGTTTCACTCTCGGTGGTCTTGAGCACGTCTATGATATAGCTCGCATTGAATCCGACCACCATTTCCTCACCGTCATACGTCGCCTGCAGTTCTTCTTCGGCTTCACCCAGGTCCGGCGTGCTCGCGGTAAGCTTCACACCGGCCTTCCCCAGGTGCATCTTCATCTTATGCGTCTTCGAATCCGCCAGTAGCGACACTCGCCTGGTGGCGCTGTTCAGTTCGGCTCTGTCGATGGACATGACATTGGGATTGCTCTTGGGAATAACCTGTTTGTAATTGGGGAAGGTGCCCTCTATGCGCCGCGCGTATACCACTGTTCCACCCACGAAGAAGCCGACAAACGCCTTGTCGATGGCCACCTCGACCTCGTCCCCTGCCCCGATGAGTCTCTGTATTTGCGTGAGCGCCTTGGGAGGCACTATCACCGACTGCTCATCCGAAATACCGAAGCCACCGGTCGCCGCCATTCGCGACAGGCGGTGCCCATCGGTCCCGACCATCGCGATCTCACTCCCGCCGAGCTCCCAGAGCACGCCGCTCAGGACCGGACGCGTGTCGTCCCTGGCAACCGAGTAAACGCTTCGCCTTATCATTTTCTCCAGGAGATCGCCCGAGAGTCTGATCTTCTTTTCCTTGACCAGATTCGCGATCTTGGGGAACTGCTCCTTCTCCATCCCCATCATCCTGAAAGTCGAACGCGAACACGTGATGCTGATCTTCTCGCCGTCGACTTTAATATCGATGTCTTCGTCCGGCAGCTCGCGCACGATCTCCTGCAGGCGCTTGGCCGCAACTGTGATTGCCCCCTGCTTTCCGATTTCACAGCCAACCGAACTGATTACGGATATGTCCAGGTCTGTGGCCGATATCTTCAGGTTCTCTCCCTCGGTCTCCAGGAGCAGATTCGACAGAACTGGAATAGCCGAGCTGGTCGGGACCACACCCGTAACCAGGCTGAGAACTCTCGATAAATCATCTTGTTTAATTCTGACTTTCATCTTACCCCCCATCGTCTTTCCAAGGGAAGAGTCTATGCCACGCGCCGGGCAGTGTCAAAGAGTTTTCAAGGCCTGCGGGCGATCTTCTCCAGGTGGCAACGGCCACCGCCGGCCGGCCTGTGAGGCGGCCCCATCAGGTCTTTTCCCCAATTGCTTCTTCTTATTAATTAATAAAGCTTATAGTAGAAATAATAGTAGGAGCCGTGGAAATGTGGATTATCTTAAACGCCGCTCTCTAATGCTTGCGCATCCTGACAGGGCCCGGCACCTCCCGGATCCTGGCGTGTTAGCTCCCGGTTGAAGCCCTGTGGAAAAGCCCTGGCTTTTCCACCGCCGTACCGGCCGTAGCCGGGGCCACGGCGCGAGTCAAGACCTTATCCACAGCCTCTCCACCCGCGCGTTAGCGCGGATTATCTCAGGGGGAACGCTTGATCTCCTCTTCCAGGCGGCCCAGCAGGGCCTTGAACTGGGGATCCGTCTTGGCCTTCTCTGTTATCTTGTCGCAGCCGTGAATGACGGTGGTGTGATCGCGCTTGCCGAATCTGGCCCCGATATCCGACAGGGAGAGATCTGTGAGCATGCGCGACAGATACATGGCGACCTGGCGCGCGAAAGCTATGTTGGACGTCCGCTTCCGCCCCACCAGGCTCTCGGCGCTCACATTGTACTGGTCGGCGACGACGCGCTTGATGTCGTCCACGGATACAGCCCTGGTCCTGGTATCGAAAATGTCCTTCAGGATCTCGGGCACCATTTCGGGTGTGACTTCCTGGCCTGTAAATGACGAGTAGGCCACTAGCCTGACGAGCGAGCCCTCGAGCTCCCTGATATTGGTCTTGATTTTGTCGGCGATGGTGTGGAGAACCTCGTCATTGAGAGAGAGGCTCTCTTCCTCGGCTTTCTGCCTCAATATTGCCACGCGTGTCTCGAAATCGGGCGGCTGGATGTCCGTTACCAGGCCCCATTCGAAGCGCGAGACCAGCCTCTCCTCCAGGTTGGGTATCTCCTTTGGCGCCCTGTCGCTTGTGAGCACAATCTGCTTGTGGGCGTCGTAGAGGGAGTTGAAGGTGTGGAAGAATTCCTCCTGGGTGCTTTCCTTGCCGGCCAGGAACTGAACGTCGTCTATCAATAGAACGTCCATGCCCCTGTACTTGTTGCGGAAAGACAGGGTGCTGCCGTGCTGGATGGAGTAGATCATTTCGTTCATAAAGCGCTCGGCCGAGGTGTAGCAGACCCGGAGGTCTAGCTTGTTGTCCAGCACGTAATTGCCGATGGCCTGCATTATGTGGGTCTTGCCCAGGCCGACGCCGCCATAGATAAAGAGAGGGTTATATGCCCGGGCGGGCTTTTCGGACACGGCTTGCGCGGCCGCGTGGGCGAAGGTGTTGCCTCCCCCCACCACGAAGCTCTTGAAAGTGTACTTGGGGTTCAGAAAGGTCCCGCTGGCGCTCCTTCTCACGGGCGCATCCCGGGCGGGCTCGGCCGGTGCCTCCTCCTCGCTCACAGTCTCCAGGGGTGGCTCATCCGTGGCCAGGATCTGGAATTCAACTTCAAGCGACGCGCCCGTGATGTCCCTGAGGGCTGCCCTGATGGTGTCGAGATGGTGCTCCTCCAGCCAGGACGCGAAAAACTTGCTGGGGACGCCCAGCCTGAGTGCCGAGTCCGTGATCTCATTTGCTCTTATGGGGACTATCCAGGTTTCCAGATTATGCCTGTCGAGCTTCTCGTCCAGGACCTTGACTATCTGCTGCCATACGTCCTGAGGGGATGAATCCATGCTGCCGTTCCTCCCTGCGACTAATCCACATTCCGTCCACATGCCGCGGCGCAGAGACCTGGCGCGTACATCGTGGCGGAGCTGCTTATCAACAGTATTTTGCACCGGGTTATGAAACCGGCGCATTTTCCACAAGTGTTGATAGCCCAGTAATCCATTGATATATATATAAATAAAACGCCAGACATCATGCTGAAGAGTGGAATTATCCACAATCTGGTTGCAGTTGGGACCAAGGCGTTAGATATAAGCGTGGACAGGTGGAGACGGGGTTTACAGACGGGTCTCTTTGTCGCACTTATCCACATTTTCATAGTCCTCCTGGAGGTGAGAGCATACTAGCACCGGATTTGTGGGTAGGCAAGCTTTTTTTGACCGGCTTGTGGATAATTGAGATTGCTGGCGCCGGAGGCTCGAAATCGCTTGACAAGCGGGGTGCTAGACAATTAGAATCCCGTAAGTTGGAGTAGAATACCAAGGGGGAAGTACATTGAAGCGGACGTACCAGCCGCATAATATCAAACGCAAGCGTACCCACGGATTCCGTAAGCGCTCAGCCAGCAAAGCCGGGAGGTTGGTCTTGAAGCGGCGGAGACGCAAGGGGAGAAAGAGGCTTGCCGTCTAAGCGGGGCTTGAGCAAGTCCGAGAGGATCACCCGCAGATTCGAATACAGCAGCATTATCTCTCAGCGCGACATCACGGCGGGCAAGTACCTCAGGGCCTTTTTATCAAAAGAGCAGGGCGCTAAAAGGAAAGCGGGTTTCATCGCCGGCAAGAAAGTCGGTCCGGCGGTTGCGCGCAACAGGGCGCGGCGGTTACTCAAGGAGTCTTACAGGCGGCTCAAGTCGGAACTGCAGGACCGCGGCTTTAAGGTTGTCTTCGTCGCGTCCCCCGGCATATCCCAAGCCAGGGCGGATGACGTGGAAGCCGACATGAGAAGGATCTTAAGCAGAATGGGGCTTATGGATTGACCGTCTTTCATTACCTCCACACGGCGATGGTCTGGCTGGCTATCGGTGCGGTCGCCGGCTACCGGCTCGCCATCTCGCCTCTCTTACCCAGATCCTGCAGGTTCACGCCGACATGCTCTGAGTACGCGATGAAAGCGCTGGCGCGGCACGGCCTGGCAAGGGGTATGGGGCTCAGCATCAAGCGAATATTGAAATGTCATCCCTTCGGGGGCAGTGGATACGACCAGGTTCCTTAGGAGAAATTAATGAGTACGGAACGAAGAGCTCTTATCGCCATGGTGCTTATGCTCGCGGTGCTTATGTTTTACTGGATGTACGCGCCCAAGAGGTCGCGCGCCCCCGAGCCCGCTGCGCCCGAGACGGAGGCCACTCAACCTGAAATGGCCGGGCGGCCGGACACGGCAGCGCCTGCAGGCGCGGGCGAGGCTACCGGGGAACCGGCTGGGGCCGGTAAGGGCCCCCTTGATGTGGGCGTTGCGGCCGGTCCGGGTGAGAACATACGGGTCGAGACACCTCTCATAAGCGCCGATTTCAATACCTCCGGCGGCGTGATAACGAGTTTCAGGCTCAAACAATTCCCCGGCGTGGACGAGGCCCCGGTGGAGCTCCTGCCCGAGTCGGAGGGAGGGGCGCTCGGGGTCCTACTCTTTACTGACGCCGGCGAGCGCGTAGACCTCTCGCGGGCCGAGTTCGCCCCGTCGACCATGGAATTGGAGGTCGGGCCCGGCGGCGGTGGCGCTCTAACCTTTACGATGACGACCGAGCAGGGGCTGGAAGTTGTAAAACACCTTAGTTTTAAATCAGATACATATATGATCGATGCCAGGGTCAGCGTAAGCGGACCGGGCTCAGAGACGGTAAGGGCGATTGAAATAGGCTGGCAGTCGGGCCTGGCCACGACCGAAGTCAGGGTGAATGACGACCGCCGCGGCTTTGCGGGCCTGACGTACATACCAGAAGAGGGGCTCGAGAAGAAAAGCATAAAGGATGTCAAGAAGCAGGATGTGGTCAGCTTAGGCGGCGAAATCGCCTGGGCGGGTACCAAGACCAAGTATTTCCTGGCCGCCTTCGTGCCCATAGAAGCCGAGCGCGTCATCTCCAAGTCCTTCGAGGCCGGAGAAGAGCATATCGGCGTGAGCCTGGAGACGCAGAGGCCGGCGAGTGGCGTTCAGGACTACCGCATATATGTGGGGCCCCTGGACTATATAGATCTGAAGACATTCGACCTGGGATTGGAGAGAGCCGTAGACTTCGGATGGTCCTGGATCAGACCGCTGTCGCGTCTGGTTTTTTCCTTCATGATCTGGGTGCACAAGGCGGTTCCCAATTACGGAGTCGTCATAATCCTGCTTTCTTTGATCGTGAAGATACTGTTCTGGCCGCTCACTCAGAAGAGCTTCAAATCGATGCGCGAGATGCAGAAGCTGCAGCCTGCGCTCAGCGAGCTGAGGAAGAAGTACAAGGACGACCCCAAGAAGCTCAACGAGATGATGTGGAAGCTTTACAAGGCCAAGGGCGTCAACCCGGCGGGCGGCTGTCTCCCCATGCTGCTGCAGATGCCGGTGTTCATCGCCCTCTTCAATCTGCTCTCACGCACCATCGAGCTCCGGAGAGCGCCGTTCATGCTGTGGATAAACGACCTGTCGGCCCCGGACGTCATAGCCCGTACGCCCTTCAGCCTCCCATTTGTCGGCAATCACCTGAGCGTGCTTCCCATTCTCATGGGTGTCGCCATGTTCATCCAGCAGAAGATGTCGTCAACCGATCCCCAGAACAAGATGATGACTTATATGCTGCCCATTATTTTTACCGTAATATTCTATAGATTTCCGTCGGGATTAGTGCTTTACTGGCTGGTGAACAATATACTTACCATCATGCACCAGTATTTGCTGGCCAGGAGCGACCAGGAGGGTCCGTACCAGTTACCGGAGGATATGTGATGCAAGACCAGGAATTAGATTCCAGCAGACCAAGTGAGGTACTTGAGGAAGCCAAGACAGTAGATGACGCCATAGAGAAAGGCCTCGCTCGCCTGGGGGCCACAGCAGATCAGGTGGAAATCAAAGTGCTCGACGAGGGCTCGAAGGGCGTGCTGGGGCTCATAGGGGGGTCCCAGGCGAAAGTCCAGATCACGCTGAGAGACGAGAGTGGCGCCACCGTGGCGAAGGTCGAGGAAATGGCAAAGAACCTCCTCAAGCACATGGATGTCAGCTGCCAGATCAGGGTGGGCCATGAGGACGACACTTATATAGTCGACATCGAGACGGCTGGTGCCGACGGCCTCTTGATCGGCAAGAAGGGCCAGAACCTGGAAGCCCTGACTTATCTTCTTAAGCGAATGGTCGGCAAACAGCTCAAGCGCAATGTGCGCATGGAAGTGGATGTGGGAGGATACCGGCAGAGACGCGTGGAATCGCTGAGGAGCAAGGCCATTCTCATGGCGGGCCGGGTGAAGTCAGGCGGCAGGGAGGTTCAGATGGAGCCCCTGCCTGCGGCCGAGAGACGCATAGTCCACCTGGCACTGCAATCGGATCCTTCTGTAAAGACCTACACGGTTGGAGATGGCGAGCTCAGGAACGTGGTGGTGGCCCCGTCTACGGGAGAGGCGACAGACAGGGCGGAGGGAGATGGTCTCGCCAGATGAGCGATACAATTGCTGCAATAGCAACAGCCGTGGGCCCCGGCGCCATAAGCGCCGTGCGCCTCAGCGGCCCGGACGCCCTGGCAATTTCCGATAGAGTCTTCCGCGGCCGCGAACGCCCCTCCGAATCAAACCACAAATCCCTGCTGATTGGTGAAATAGCCGGCAGGGACGGTCAGGTCATCGACCAGGTGCTGCTGCTCATCATGCGGTCTCCCAATTCCTATACGGGTGAGGACCTGGTTGAGATCACGTGCCATGGCGGATTGGTGGCTCCCAGGCTCGTACTGAGGAGGCTCGTCGAGGAAGGGGCGCGTCCGGCGGACCCGGGCGAGTTTACCAAGCGGGCCTTCCTGAACGGCAAAATGGACCTTGCGCAGGCAGAGGCGGTCAGCGAGCTGGTTCAGGCCAAGAGCGAAAAGGCCCTCAGGGCGGCGGTGAAACACCTGAAGGGCGAACTATCATATAGGATTCATGAAGTCGAGGCATCGCTACTCGACCACCTGGCTCTGATAGAAGCCAATATCGATTTTCCCGAAGATGAGATCGACGGCATTGACCGCCCCGCGCTCGGCCGTGAGCTGGGCGGCATAAGCTCGGGCCTTGAATCCCTGCTCTCCACTCACTCCAGGGGCAGGTTCTTGAAAGACGGCATTGATGCCGCCATCGTGGGCAAGCCCAACGTCGGCAAATCGAGCCTGTTTAACAGCCTCGTCGGAGAGGAAAGGGTAATTGTCAGCGAGATGCCCGGCACCACGAGGGACGTGGTGGATGCGGCCGTGCCCGTGGACGGCCTGCTTCTCAATATTCATGACACCGCCGGCGTGCTCGAGGCCCGCGACAGCGTGGAAGTCGCCGCCGTGGAGAGAACCAGGGCTGCGCTTGAGGAGAGCGATATCGTGCTGGTCGTGGTTGACGCCAGCCAGCCGCTGGATGAGGCCGACGCCGATATCCTGGGGCGCTCTTGCGGCAAGCGCCGGATGATTGTCTTCAACAAGATCGACCTTGAAGACATGGAGGAGCACTTCGGGGAAGATCACGAGATCCGTGTCTCGGCGCTCAAAGGCTGGGGGATCCGGGGTCTTCTGGAGCGACTCCGCTATGTAAGCGAAGACATGGTCGGCGACCTGGCCGACGACATGGTGACCAGCGAGCGGCATGCCCTCTGCCTCGGAGAAGCTCTGGAGGCTGTCCAGAGGGCCGGCAAGACCGCTCTCGATGGCGCCCCAATTGAGCTGATAGCCTCGGACCTGAGGACAGCCCTCCTCAGTCTGGGAAAAATAACCGGCTCCAACGCGAGCGAAAACCTTCTCGACGAGATCTTCTCACGCTTTTGCATTGGGAAGTAGAGGAATGTTTCACGTGAAACATTAGCCCATGAAGCACCCCAGGAGCTTTGACATAATTGTGATAGGCGGCGGCCACGCGGGATGCGAAGCCGCCCTTGCAAGCGCCAGAATGGGCTGCAAGACCCTCCTCCTGACCCTGAGCATAGAAAATATAGCCCAGATGTCATGTAATCCATCTATAGGCGGCTTGGCTAAATCTCATCTTGTTAGGGAGATAGACGCCCTGGGCGGAGAAATGGGCCGGATTGCCGATTCCACGGCCCTGCAGATGCGAACGCTCAACAGGAGCAAGGGGCCGGCCGTGTGGTCGCTCAGGTCTCAGAATGACCGGCAGATGTACAAGATGTTGATGAGGAAGGTATTGGAGGGTCAGGATAATCTCGAGGTCAGACAGGGGCTTGTTGAGAAAATCCTGACCGGCGGGGGCGGAGTGACCGGGGTCGAAACCCTGACAGGATATGGATTCTCTGGCAGGGCGGTGGTGGTCACGGCGGGTACCTTCTTAAGAGGGCTCATACATATCGGCCTGAAGAGCTACCCCGGAGGGCGGGACGGCGAATGCGCCAGCGCCGGACTGACAGCCAGCCTTGGGGCGCTCGGGCTGGAAGTCGGCCGCCTGAAAACGGGTACGTCTCCAAGGGTCAACGCCCGGAGTATTGACTTCGGCGGGCTTGAGGTCGAGCCGGGCGAAATGGGCGTAGACCCTTTCTCACACCGTACCGCCGGAACCATTGACTCGACCCATGTTTGTTACATAACCAGGACCACACCTGAGACGAGGGAGACAATTCTCGGAAGCCTCGATAGGTCACCGCTTTATACCGGGAGAATCGAGGGGGTGGGACCCCGCTACTGCCCGTCTATTGAAGATAAAGTAATGCGCTTTCCCGACCGGGAGACCCATCAGATCTTCCTGGAACCCGAGGGAAAGCGGACGCTGGAGTACTATCTCAGCGGTCTTGCGACCAGCCTTCCCGAGGACACGCAGCTCAGTATGCTGCGCACGATCCCCGGTCTCGACAATGTCGAGATAACCAGGCCGGGGTACGCGGTGGAATACGATTTCGTCCAGCCGACCTGTCTTAAGCCCACACTGGAGTGCAAGCAGGTGGCCGGCCTGTTTCTGGCGGGCCAGATCAATGGTACTTCGGGATACGAGGAAGCTGCTGCACAGGGGATTGTTGCCGGCATAAACGCGGTTCTCTCAGTCAGGGGCGAGCGCCCATTGGTATTCTCACGTTCGGAGGCGTATATTGGTGTAATGATTGACGATCTGGTGACAAAGGGAACCCGGGAACCCTACCGGATGTTTACATCCAGGGCCGAATATCGGCTGCTGCTCAGGCAGGACAATGCCGACGAGAGGCTCATGCACTACGGCCGGGATCTCGGCCTGGTTTCGCTTGAGGCCCTGCGCGGCATGGAGGCCCGGAGAGATACGGTCTCTGATGTGGTCCGGCGCCTGGACAGCGAGAGAAAGAAGACGGACAATGACAGTCCTACCCTGAGGCAACTCCTTAAGCGGCCAGAGATTACGATAAATGACCTCCTCCGGGAGGCCCATTGGCTTGAGGCCTATGACAGGAGGGCTCTCTTCCAGGCTGAGACCGAAGTCAAGTACAACGGCTATATACAGCGCGAGGCAAGAAGAGCGCGCAACCTGAGTGAAAAGGAAGGCAAGGAAATCCCGGAATGGATTGATTATAAGGAAGTTGCGGGTCTGTCGAGGGAGGCCCAGGAGAAGCTGGGCCGGGTGAGGCCGGGCTCGATCGGGCAGGCCTCCAGAGTACCGGGAATAACACCCGCCGATGTTGCAAGCGTACTGATTCATATCGAGAAAGGCAGGCGGAGTGCCACAGGGAAGTCAGGATAAGGACAGGAAGTCTCCAGACGTGGAAATGCTGGAACTGCTTGATGTTCTAGGAGATAGCGGCGTAGAGATCAGCGATGGCGCGGAAGCCAGGCTATCCGGGCTTGCCGATATGATCAGGCGGTGGAATAGGGCGATTAACCTGATCTCGCGCAAGGACATCGAGCGCCTGGTGTCGTATCACTTCGCGGATTCGCTCTCCCTGCTCCCCGTCATCTCGCCCCGGCGCAGCCTGCGCGTTCTAGACATCGGCGGCAGCAACGGCCTGCCGGGCCTGGCGATCACCTCAGTATGTCCCTGGGTCAATGTGCTTATCTGCGATGGCCGGAGCAAAAGGGCGGAATTTCTGGAGGAAGCATGCGCGGTGGCGGGTCCGGAGAACGATTTCGAGGTTGGGAGGGTTGACGACACGGAATTCGTGAGCCGATACGTGGAATCCTTCGACCTCATTCTCGCCAGGGCAGTTACGGGACTCAATCTTCTTCTGAAATGGTGTCTTCCCCTGCTCAGACCGGGCGGGGCCCTCGCGGCTTACAAGGGCAGCAGGTGCCGGAGCGAGGTAAAGGCGGCCAGGAGATATTTCTTCGCCCATGGCGGCGCATCGATCTCAGTTATGGGCAGCCCGCTGCATGAACGCTATAACCCATTGAGGAAATTCGCGATAGCGACGAAACGCATCTGAGAGGGGGTAGGGATTTGGGAAAGGTCATCACCATAGCCAATCAGAAGGGGGGCGTGGGCAAGACCACGACGGCGATCAATCTGGCGGCATTTCTTGCGGTAGCCGAGCGCAGGGTACTTCTCGTGGATGTGGACCCGCAGGGCAATGCCGGTAGCGGTGTGGGGGTCAGTGTCGGCGAGACGGATGCGCCCTGTGTCTACGAGGTGCTGGTGGACGATCTGCCGGTTGAAGAGGCCGTTATGAAAACCGCGGTGCCGGGTCTCGACCTTTTGCCGTCACATCAACGCCTTGTCGGGGCCGAAGTGGAGCTTGTCGGGATGATGGCAAGGGAGATGAGATTGAGGCGCTCGCTGGAGCCCGTCAGGGACAGTTACGACTACATCATAGTCGACTGCCCGCCGTCTCTCGGATTGCTGACCGTCAACGCGCTCGCCGCCGCCGACTCGGTGCTCATCCCCATACAGTGCGAATACTATGCGCTCGAGGGCCTGGGGCATCTCTTGAACGCCGTAAAACTCGTGCAGCGCAATCTCAACACCGACCTCTACATAGAGGGAATTCTGCTGACAATGTACGACAGCCGGCTCAACCTGTCGCAGCAGGTGGAGTCAGAGGCGCGGAAATTCCTGCAGGAAAAGGTTTACAAGACAGTGATTCCGCGGAACGTGCGGCTGAGCGAAGCTCCGAGCTTTGGCAAACCGATAATGCTCTATGACGTGCTTTGCCAGGGAGCGAAGAACTATCAGGAACTCGCGAAGGAGGTGATGGCAAGTGAGTAGAAAGGCTCTGGGTAAGGGACTCGAGGCGATAATACCGGATCTTAAGGCCGGCGGGCTGGAAGTAAGGGGGCATGTGGTTGAAATAGACGTAAGCGAGATCGGGCCCAGCCCGTATCAGCCGCGGTCGACCATGAAAGAGGAATCACTCGAAGACCTCAGGCAATCGATCGCGGAGAAAGGCGTGCTGCAGCCCGTAATCGTGCGGAGGCATGCCGGCGGGTTCCAGCTGGTGGCGGGTGAACGGAGATGGCGGGCCGCCAAGCTCGCCGGTCTGGGGACCGTACCGGCGGTGGTGATGCGCGTATCGGATTCGGAAGCTCTGGAGATAGCTCTCATTGAGAACCTCCAACGGGAGGATCTAAACGCGGTGGATGAGGCAAGGGGATATCGCGAGCTTCTTATGAGGTTCAACCTCACGCATGAAGATCTGGCCCGGAGGATAGGCAAGAGCAGGGCGACGATCACCAACTCGCTCAGGCTTCTGAACCTGCCGGATGAAGTCAAGCGCGGCCTCGAAGACGGGAGGATTAGCGTGGGGCATGCGCGGGCTGTATTGAGCGTGGAAGACCCGCGGCAGATCATAAAGATATACAGAACCGTGGCGCATCGCGGGCTGTCTGTGCGGCAGGTGGAAGCGCTGGTCCGCCGCAAGCTCCGGGTGAAGTCGAAGCGTAAACCGGTGCCTACGCGCACCGCTCCGGAGATCACGAGCATTGAGGATAGACTGATGCGGAAACTGGGCACGCGTGTTAGAATCAGCAATCACGGCGGCCACGGAAAGATCGAGATCGAGTTCTACTCGGATGATGACCTCGGCAGGATCATAGAGGCACTGGGATAGCCCTGGAGGGGACTATTTGCTTACGAGGCTGAAGATTTTGCTCGCCGAGCTCGGCAAGGGCTTTTCGGTGATCGTGGCTCCAAGGGGCACCGGTACGACTGTGAGTTTCAGTATACCCGGCAACGCCGCTATTGCCATCCTGGTCATACTGGTGGTCTTGTTGGCCGGCCTGGCTTTCTCGGGGTACACGTATGTCCGCCTCGCCCTTCTGACCGTGGAGGTGGAGAGGCTGGAGCGGCAGAACGGAAATCTGCGAGCGCAGGCGGAGAAGGTAAATGAGATAAGAGTCGAGCTGGCCAGGGTTGAAGAGATGCGCCGGCGGATCGAGTCATGGGCGGGCCTCGTGCCGGCCGAGGGGGAAGTCGAGGAAGGCGAAGCAGACGTCGCCTTATATGTTCCTACCTGGCCGCGCAGGTATTCGTACGAGATCATGCGGGATGTCTACCTGTATCAGACCAAGTTGCTGCCGGATATGATCATCCCGACTGCGGGCTGGGTATCGAGATGGTATGTGGAGAACGTCGAAGGCCAAGCGTCTCATCCCGGGGTGGACATTGTCGCCGCTACGGGGACGCCCGTGCGTTCCGCGCTGGACGGTGAGGTCACTTTCGCGGGGTGGGATGATATTTATGGCAATGTGGTTCGCGTGCAGCACAATGACTCTATTGTGACGATGTACGGACACAACGACGAAGTGCTCGTCGAGGAAGGAGACCGTGTAGCGAAGGGGGAAGTCATCGCCCGGGTGGGCAACACGGGGCGAAGCACCGCCCCCCATCTTCATTTCGCAGTATTGAAAAATGGGATTGCGGAAGACCCCGAACTGTATGTAAACTTGGGGCACAGCAAGTCACAGGGTAATTAAGGACGGAGGTACTAAGATGTTTGGTAAGGAAGCTGGAGATACCCAGGCCACCGTGAGCTCAATCCTCGGTGAGAACTGCAAGTTCACAGGAGACGTCGAAGCAAAAGGCACTCTCAGGATTGACGGCGTGCTGGACGGCAAGATTGAAGCATCCGACACGGTTATCGTGGGCAAGGGCGGCACGGTCAAGGGCGAGATTCACGCCGCGCACGCGGTAGTCAGCGGGACCGTTGAAGGCAACATCTTCGCGAAGAGGAAGGTCGAGCTCGAATCGGGTTCGAAGCTGATGGGCGATGTCGAAAGCGTTAGCCTGGTCATAGAGGACGGCGTGTTCTTCGAAGGCTCCTCCAAGATGAGGAAGGAGTCCGATACCTATACGCCTAAGCCCAAGATCGTAAAGCAGCCGGAAGAAGAAAAAGCAAAGCAGCCTTAGGATGCGTCTCAGCATCTTTCTTTTCTTCCTTGTGTTGTACCTGGCTACAACGGCCGGGCACATCTACACAGTCGACAGCTACCTGAACTACGCCGTTACGAAATCCATAGGCAGCCACCACAGCCTTTCCGTGCCGCGGTCGATGATGACGGTCGAGGGCCGCGGGGGGCGGCACTACAGCAAGCTCGGCGTGGGGCAGAGCGTTGCGAACCTCCCCGGGTACTGGGCTGGCTCTCTGGTCGAATCTGCATTCCCGGGCAGCGCGCCCGTAAGGGCCTACAGCCGGTATGTGGTCATCCCGCACGGGGGCCGGCTCATAAGGGCCGAGCCGCAGACTCTCGTGCGCGTGAGCGACGCGGACGGGGCGAGAGTCTTCTTCACCGCTCTTACGAACGCGTTCGTGGCGGCCGCTGTCTGCCTTGTCTTTTTCATGTTGCTCCGGGGCTTCGGTGTCCGGGCCCGGGAGAGCCTGCTGGGAGCCCTCTTGCTTGGTTTTGCGACACCATTCTGGGTTTACTCGCGTGACCTCTTCGGCGAGCCCCTCTTTGCACTCTGCCTTCTCGGCGGTTTCTACTTCCTCGCGGACCCGGCAGCGGCCCTTTCGGACAGACGGGCCGTGATTGCCGGCCTCTTCTCCTCGGCGGGTATATTGACGCGAATGAGTTTCGCCCCCGTAGCGGCGATATTCGCGGTATACCTTTCTATGGCTGCGCCGGTGAAGAGAGAGGGCCTGCGCTTTGCCGCGATGTACGTTGCCTTCTCTCTGCCGGGACTGATAGGGGCCGGTATTCTGAACTGGGTGCGCTTCGAGAGCGTGCTCATGTCGGGCTATCACACAGCCTTCGATAAGGGATTCGATTTCCCGCTTCTGAAAGGGGTCGCCTATAATCTTGTGAGCCCCTATCGCAGCATCTTTCTTTACGCGCCGCCGGTCGCTCTGTTCTTCTTCGGAATAATGTGTTTCGCGAGGAAGCACATGGGGCGCCTTTTGCTCATCCTGGCCGTCACGGTATATATGTTCGCGCTTTACTCGAGATGGTGGGCCTGGCACGGTGGATGGTGCTGGGGGCCGCGTTTCTATCTGCCCGTGATACCGCTGCTCATCCTGCCGGGCATAGTCTACATGCACTTCGCCGGCGGGCGGGGGTTCCGGCTGTTGGTGGCGGTGCTCGGGGTGGCTGGTTTCGTGGTTCAGCTCGGCGCCATTTTCATTAACTATACCGCGGTATATGACTACTGGATAAAAATCGAGAAGCTCGATTGGGCCGAGGCGGGCATACATCTATTCTCGCCCATAGTCACCCACTGGAAAGCCGTATTCGCAACCAGTCCCGCGCAGTATGACATATGGCTGATCCAGGGGGCGCGCGCGGGCGGCCCCGCTGCCCTGGTCGTTTCCGGCGCGATTATCGTCGCGGCCGTTCTGCTCATATTGCGGCTTAGAACCCAAATCGCCGCCACGGGTCCTGAGGACGGCGCAGGATAACTCCGCCAGGCCGCCGTCAATCCACCACGGTTCGCACAAGCTCCGTAAGGAAACACGTATCGGAGTTAATGCAGAAGTCCATTTCGCCGCCGAAGTCTCCGCTCTTCACGGCCCTGGCGAGGATGTGAACATCGACCTGCTTGCCGGGCGCCACCGGAATGTCGAGCGTGTAACTCATCATGTTTGAGATAGGCACATGATAGGCCTCGGTGTAGTCGGGCTCCGTCCCGAGAACGGCGATGCCGTCCAGATAGGTGTCCGCGATATCGAGGCAAACGAGCTTCTGCGTCTCGGCCGCGGTGTTCCTTACGCTCGCCACTATCGTGAACTCATCGCCCTTGCTCACCTGGATGGGGGCCTGCACGCCGACCTCAATGTTCTCCGGAGTCCCGCAGGAAAATACTCCGGCCGCCAGAAGCAAGAGAGCCAACCATTTGCAGTTGGATTTCATTGTCTCGCACCTCCCGCGAATTGATTTTGACTACACCCGGTATATCGGCATGTATGCGGCTGCGCAAAAGCGGGATGATGACGGCGGGCCGTCAGAGCCAGCGGTACATCCAGCGGGTCAGGCTGAATCTGCTCTCTATGTGGTGAATCGCCTTCTCCACGGAGTACTGGACTATATAGGCGTCGGCGTTGTAAGGCTTGCTCTGTACCTCGTCAGTGTCCAGTCTCTTAAGGAGAGGGAGGGCCCGGTCGTCGCCGATCTGGCCCAGCGCCCAGATGGCCTGGTTCTTTTCCCGAAACGATGCGCTGTCCGATTCTACGAGGGCGATCAGCGCCTCTACACTGTCTCCGGCGTGTCCGGCAGTCGCGGCCATGCATAGGCCGCGCACGCTTGAGAATATCTGATACATGGTAACGGCGAAGAGCAGCGCTATCATTGCGCAGGCTACAATCAAACCGGTGAGGATCTTCTTGCGTGCGCTGCGTGTCGTCGGCATATGAGATCGCCTCTACGTGGTGGGAAACGTCACGCTTTTCTCCCCGGCTTTCGCCCGGCAGCAGACCTATTGCTTCAGCCACGCAAGAGCCTCGTCGCGGGAGTTGAACATTCGGACTTCCATCCCGCGGTTCTGCGTAACTGTCTCCAGAAAGCGCAGGTCTTCCCTGACCGTGGCGGAGACAACCACGGCGAATTTGAGAACCGTGGCATCCTCGGAGAGTACTGACCCGAACTGGTGGAGGGGAAGAGCGCTGGGCAGTGACGTCTCCTTGCTCGCATCGACGAATACCCTGCTGAAACCCCTCGCCTTGTGGATTGCGAGGACTTCCTCCATGGACGCGAGCAGGTCTCCCTCTGTGACCTCTCCGTATGAATCCACCTGAATAATTCCGAGGTCTTCGAGAATGCTCACATCCTCCGGCATGGTCTCACCTCCATACATAGACGTAAGAGGCATGATTACCAATCGCGACAGATACAGCCAGAGCGGCTGTTGATTGTCCCGGCTTAGCCCATCGTGTCGGTGAACAGCTCTTCTCTAATGATACACCCGGGCGGAGACCGCAGACAACACCTTTCTTATTGCGGGGCCGTTGCAGGAGCCGTATGCGCCCGGAGAGCGGACAATGCCGCGGACGCCCCGGACCTATTGGCTCCGGTTACCTGGCCGGGCGGTGCCGGGCAGGGCGCAACCCCTGAATGTGTCCTGGCCGAGCCGCATCTCGGCGGACGACGCGAAGTATGCGCCCGACATAGTGTCCCTGCAAGGCAGTTCGAATATGCGGATGCGTACCTGGCCGGGTGGGCCGTCGGCTGAGAACATAACTCCGCCGTCGAAGGGACGCTCATCGATATCTGTCCATGAACGATCTTCATACCCGGGCATCCTGAGGACGATGCCGTCCGGGGAAATCGACGCGGACCAGAACGGCTCGTTGCCGAAGGTGCGGTAGCGGAACGAATCGAGGTCGAGGTTGCATCGGAAGCCCTCCAGTGCCACATAGATGACCTCGGTGACCTCGAGGGCGCGGCCGTACTCGGCGCCGAATCCGTCTTCGGGCGGCGGGCCGAAACGCCCCATGACTACCGCGAACAACTCTTCATATGGCTCTCGGCCGAGCGCCAGGTCTTTGTGCACATCCCAGAGCACGCCGGTTCTGTCGATCACCCAGACTTCCTCGTCTGTGCCGCACGGGCGGAACGCGCGCACCTCGTGCCCATGCACCGCGAAGCCCTTTACGACTTCGACCGGGGCGCCGGATCCCGATGCGGCCTCATTATGCTTACCGGAGCTGTCTCCAGAGCCGCACCCGGCGGCGAGGAGCGCCATTAGAGCTATGGCCAGCGGCCTCTTATTCCGCTTCATGAAGGTCTCCTCTCGAAAGCCTCTCCCCGAGCTCCCACAGGGCGGTGCGATTGCCGTCCCATTCGAGAAGGTCGCGGGCTGCATCATAATCCACCCAGCGCATCTCCGTGTGTTCCGAGGAGATACTAGTTTTTTCTTTCGCGATTTCCATGGCAAAGCAATACTCCGGGACGACGTATATGCCCTCCCCCCACTCATTAGACGCACTGAAGGCATCCTTGGGGACAGACGAGATTGTGTCCAGCCGGCGCAGCCTCCCGCGGGGCGCGACGCCGAGTTCCTCCAGGACCTCTCGCTCGGCCGCCTGCAGCGGGGTTTCGTCGCCCTCTCCGCCGCCCGATACGAACTGCCACCATCCCAGGTCGGCGCGCCTGAGCACGGCGTACTCGACTCCCCGGGGCAAGCGGCGGTAAGGTACGATCAAGACCTGGAACGGTGCCCTCATATGCGTCAGTTCCGAATCACTATCTTTTTCAACTGCTCCCTTGTGGATGGCGAGTACCAGATATCCACGAATTCTCGAATGGAATCGTCCTCATGACTGAGTATGCTCTCGGCGATGCGCCCGCGGAGAAGGCTCCTCATGCTCTGAAATGCCGCCGGATCCCTTGAAGCCATGGTAGCCGCTTCCTCGATTGCGACCGTAAGGAGATCCTCCTCGGGAACGACGCGGTCCACGAGCCCGATCGCGAGCGCCTGTGCGGGATCGAACATCGCGCCCGACATCATCACCGTCTCGGCGTTGCGATGGCCGATGCAGGCGCGCAGTATCTCCGTGCTTCCTGAGAATACTGTCGAGCCGAAAGTTATTTCGTTGATTGCGATTTTTCCTCCCCCGTCCGCCATGAGCCTCATGTCGCAGGCTATTGCGACCATGCACCCGCCGGCGATCGCGTGGCCGTTGACGGCCGCCATGACGGCCTTGGGATACGTGTATATATATGTATAGAGTCCCGTGAATGCGCGCAGGAAAGCTGCGAATTCTTCCCGCGGCAGGAGATAGAGCTCGGGAACGTCGAGACCGAAAGAGAAGAACCTGCCGTGACCGGTCAGAACCAGTGCCCCGACTGAATCGTCTCTTGCCAGCCCTTCGAGCAGTGTCCGGAGTTCCTTCACAACCGGGTCGTTGAAGGCGTTGACTTTCCCCCGGTTCAGCGTGAGAACCGCCACGCCGTCCTTACGGGTCATGTCTATGTAAGCCATTGCACTCACCTCCCAGCCGCATTGCCCTTCACCGCCTGAGTCTCTCTACCCGCAGATTATATGATTAGACTACCAGATTCTGCCGAATCCGCAAACCCATTCACCCGCCGGGGAAAACTGAAACAAAACCCGACTCATATTCGTGTTCATGACAGGAACGGAGGTGGACAGATGAGATCCTCACACAGAGCCTTGTTTTTGATTATTGGCGCGGCCATTATGGCATTCGCATTGCCCGCCGTCGCCCTGGAGCCCGGCCCCGCGGACATGATCACGGCGGACGCAATCCGCGGGCATGTCTACTTCCTGGCATCCGACGCCCTGGAGGGGAGATACGTTGGGGATGCCGGGTATGAGGTCGCTGCGCGCTATGGCCAAAGCCAGTTCGTAGCGGCGGGACTCCGGCCGGGCGCCGCGGACGGGAGCGGTGCGTCCTACTTCCAGGAGGTACCGGTACTCAGGCGGCGGTCCGCCGGGGACATAAGCCTGACCGTAAGGACCGCCGAGGGCAGTACCACTTTTTCCGAGGGAGACGATTTTACCTGGTTTCAGGGCGAGATGTTCCCCTGGGAGAAGCGGGAGCTTGAGGTCGTGTTCGCGGGCTACGGGATTTCCGAGCCAGATCACGGCTGGGACGACCTCAGTGATGTCGACGTAAGGGACAAGGTTGTGATCATAATGATGGGCGTGCCAACCCGCGCTGGCGAGCCAATCCTGCCCGAGGCAATACATGCCAGGTATGCGCCGCCGAATGCGATCATGAAGAAAATGGCGGAGTTGATGTACAGGGGGGCGGCGGGCATATTCGTTCTACCCGATGAGATGATTCTGGAGGCGTGGGACGCCCTGCCGTCAAAGGCGCCAATACCCCAGTTCGAATACGACAACAGGCAACCGGGCGCGATCCACATCACCCTGTTGAGTCCCATAAAGCCAGAGGTTGTCGAGGCAATCTTCGCGGGGCAGGACCGGCTGCCGCCCGGCATGGGGCATCCGGGCCCGGAAACCCCCGGGAGCTTTTACCTCCGCGATGTCACCCTCACCTTTGAAGGCACGTTTAGCGAGGAAAAGGTTCTAACGTGGAACGTAGTGGGGGTGGTCGACGGCACGGATCCGCAACTCAAGAGCGAGTACGTCGTAGTAACCGCCCATCTCGACAGTACGGCCCCACGCGAAGACGGTGAGATAAATAACGGGGCCGACGACAACGCCAGCGGCGCCGCCGGCATAATGGAGGTTGCCAGGGTCCTGGCCAAGTCGCCGCCCAGGCGTTCGGTGGTCTTCGTGCTTCTGTCCGGCGAGGAGGCAATGTGTATCGGGTCGCGGCACTTCGTTTCAGACAGCCCCGTCCCGCTTGATAAGATTGTGGCAAACGTGAATCTCGACATGATAGGCAGGACGGCCCCCGCTAACGAAGCAGATCGCAGCCACTACGCGATAGACTCGGACAGGATAACACCGGAATTCACCCGGCTCATAAAGGAAGTCAACTCTTCGACACTGGCATGGCCCCTGAAGTTTGAGACCGAGACCGGCAGCAGTGACCACATGATGTTTCATGCCGCAGGCATTCCTGCGGTTTCCTTCTACTCCGGCCACCATGACGACGTCAACCTGCCGACGGATGACCCGGAGAAGCTGGATTATGAGAAGGCGGAGAAGATATCACGGCTGGTTTACGAGATCACCATGGAGCTTGGAAACAGAGAGAACCTCTGGTGATATGTCTCTAATGAGCCCCGGAAGGCGCCGTCACCGAGGTGGGATATTCCGCGATCAGGCCAAGGGCGTCCCGGGCTCCCGGCCCCTTGGTCCGAATTACTACCGCGCGGTTTGCCTCGACACTGTATGATGTGAGCGACTTCGACGCATCTCCCGGCGCACCCTCGTTCACATCTATCGTAAGGACACCGGCACCCGCGGACAGATCAAGAGATACCATTTCAAGCCAGCGTATCTCCTGATTCGACGACGTCTTCCAGAACACGCTCTTTCCGGTGGCGTCGAAGACCACAGAGCGCAGGGTCTGACCGCATGAGATCTCGCCCAAAATGTGGAACGCGTAAGGTACCGGAGGTCCGCCATCGCGAGGGGCGTAGTCCCGCATCAGGGCGGCCATGCGGACGAAGCGGGCATAGGAGTCGCTGCCGGAGGCGATGTCCGTGTCACCGCCGAACGCGGAGTCCATGGCAATATGCGGATATGCCTGACGGTACATCGTATTAGTGAGGGCAGGCACCTCCAGCGAGTCGCCCGCGATGACGAAGGGCTCGCCGTTGGTGTATTCGATAACCGCGGAGACGCCGGTGGAATCCGCGACCAGATAGTGCCACCCTTCACCGTCGGGACGCAGGTCGCCGAGGTGCAGAAGCACCTCCTCTACGGTTGCGTAATTGTCGAGCTGGTACTGCATCCATTGCCCACAAGAAACACCCGGCCGGTCGTCTTCAGGTGGGTAGACGGCCCAAAGGCTTGTTTCCATGATTACAAGGCCGGCTTCGTTCATGCCGCTCTCGATGAAATCACGGCCGTAGCAGGTGAAGGTTATAGAGCCGTATCCGGACACCCATGTTTCGGGTTCGCCCTCGTAATCAACGGGCCACGAACCCTTCCAGGGCAGTATGGCCTTTGTGATTCCCCTGGGATTGACTATCACATGGCCGGGTAAGGGGCCGTCGAGGTCGAGGTTCCGGCCGCAGACGACAGCGCCGCCCTCAGCCAGGCTGAAGATGGAACAGGCCAGCGCGGGCGTGGCCAGGATCCAGCATATTATGAGCTGGGCGAGCGCGCAGATCGATGTCGTTATCAGTATATTCCTCATCATTGTCACTGAGGGGTCTGTTAGGGCAAAAACAGGGACGGAAACATGACGCATTCCGCCATGGTTTGCCCAATACAATTACCTCCCGGGCGAATACACATTGAGAATATATGTAAATATGTGAACCTGCACCATCCGTAAATCCGCGTAGCTACAGACTGCTGCATATGGTGCTGGCCGCCGGCCCCGTGGGGGGTCTACCGGGCGTCCGTGCGGGAGAGCAGCGAACCTGCGACGATTATCACGAGGGCGATCGAGGTCCCGGCTATGAAGCCATGGAGGCCCAATGGGTTTCCGAGGCGCGTCCAGACGAGGGCCGTGCCCGCGCCGGCGACCATTGAAACGAGAGTAGCCGTGGGATTTGTTCGTTTCCAGTAGATTCCGAAGAGCAGCGGCCAGAGATTGGTGGACGCGATCACAGCCCAGGAGAACGCCGTAAGCACCAGTATGAGGCTCGGCGGCCGCAGCCCTATCAGGATCGCGGCGCCGCCGAGGATTATATTGGCGATGCGGGCATACTTGATTTGCTCGGCCTGGGTCAGTTTCCTTCCGAATGTATGCTCCGTGATGTCGCGCACCAGAGACGTCGACGAGATGATCAGCACGCCGGCGAAGGTCGACATCCCCGCCGCGATCACCCCCGCCAGGAATATGGCCGCGCCTATCGGGGGCAGGACGGACTTGGTGAGAGTGGGTATGGCGAGGTCCGGGTTCGCCACCGCGGGATGCAGTATGCGTGCGAGCGCGCCGTTGAGATATGGAAGCAGCGCGACCGACCCTCCTACCGTCACGACGATGGTGCCGATGCGCAGCATTCTCACGTTCTTGATGGAGTAGAACCTGATGACCAGTTGCGGCATGCCCCAGGTTCCGAAGCTCACTATCAGGCAGAAAGATATTAGCCCCGCCCATCCCCAGAGGCCCGGGGTCGAAACGAATCCGGCGTCCATGGCCGACAGGCGTCCGACGGCCGTCGCCATTCCGCCGACGCGGCTCAAGGCGACAAGCGTGAGAAGAATGAGGCCCCCTATCATTATCCACGCCTGTATGAAAGACGTCCACACAACCGCCAGGTAGCCCCCGACGGTAACGTAAAACACGATAATGAGCCCGGAGACCAGCACTCCTCCCCAGTAGGGTATCTCCACGAGCACCTGTATGGCATTGGCCATGCCCTTTACGACGCTCACGTTGTAGATGATCAGGAATAGGAAGATGATGGCCGCCGAGAACATCATGATGGCGCGCGAGCCATATCGCTTGCCGAGGAACTCCGAGATGGTCATGGACCCGGTTTCCTCGGTCATTCGCCGTATGCGCTTGCCGAGTATGATCCACGCGAGGGCGCATCCAACCAGGACGTTGCTGGCGCCTATCCAGAGTGTCGAAAGGCCGTATTTATATCCGAAGGCGCCCCCTCCGATTATGAGCACCGATGAGAAGTACGCGGCGACGAATGAAAGGGCGGTTACCCACGGTCCTATAGACCTGCCGCCGATGGCGTAGTCGGCGGAGGTCTTGAGCCGCCGCGAAGAGAAGACGCCTACCAGGCCGAGAATGACGAGATAGACGAGCAGGACTACAATGTATGTGAGTCGTTCCATCAGTCCCCGCGGGCGCCCGTCATGCGCCCCTGTCCCTCCGGGCGTCGACAATCGCCCAGACTACAGATATGCCTATGCTTAGAAGCGTGACGATGAGAGCGGAGAAAGTGGACCACGGCAGTCCGTAAGGCGCCATCGAGTCCCTCCTGCATACTACATGTTGAAACTGACCTGGAATCTCAGCAAGTCAGCCGCCCGTGGATCTCCGGTTATACTGCACATATCCCACAGCCAATTGTAGTAACCGCCGGGCGAAAAGTGCTCGTAGAGCAGGTGCCCGGACAGGTGTTCTCCCACCCGGTATGAAAACTTGAGCGCGTAGAGATTGCCGCGCTTCATATATAATGGTTCGTCGAACTGCGTATCCGGCGGAATGCATGCCAGTGGGTCGGCCCTGTTGGCGTACATCCACAACACCCGTGCGTCAAATACAAACCCCCTGTATGGTTCCAACCTGGCCTCGACCAGCGGGAACTTGACGTTCTGCCAGTAGGCCACTCCCGCCTCGGGTATGAGCGTATATATGTAAAGCTCGCTCCACTGCGGCCACCTGCCGAGGACCGGATTCCACCCCTCGGACTTGCCGTGGGTCTTGAGATTGTCGCCCGCAAGGTATACGTATCCCGCGCCGACCTTGAGATTCCAGTACTTCTTAATCATGAAGTCCAGGTATGCGGTGCCCCCGAAGGCAGATATGTTCTTGGCCTCCTGGTCTCCCGATGTGCTGTAGTCGTGGTGGAGGTGGCCCGTCTGGTAAGCCGCTTCGGCGCGGAGCTCCATGTATTCCCTGGGGACCACTATCCTGCCTCCGATCGTGCTGATGCGGTCCTGCCATCTCTCCTCGCGCTCGCGCTTTATGATGAAGTACGGCTCGAAGGTAAAAGACCTCTGCTCACCGCGGTAAGGCATGGTCCTGGCGTATATACCCATGAGGCATTCGTCTGCTTCCACCAGCTGCATGCCCTCGTCGCCGATAGCGGGCAGAAGGTCTTCCTTCTCCTGGTTAAAGCCGGCGAAGATGTCCACGGCCCACTGCGGTACGGCGAATGTGAGCAGGGCCGCATTGACGTAGAGCGTGCGCGAGCCGTCCAGCGGCGTGCCGTCGCATATGACGAGGCCGTCGCCGTAGAAGAGGTTCTGGCGGCCGATGCGCATCCCCACCGGGGCGCCGCCGATGTCGAACGCCTCGATGTAGAGGTTCTCGATGACTATTTCGTTCCCCTTGTCGTTGCATGTATCGCAGTGCTCGAAGTCAATGCGCTCGTGATTGAATTGCAACCGGCCCCGGACATGAGGGGTAAACCACGCGTCAGCCCATATCTGCGCCCTTATCCTCGTCGCATCCATGGCCGTAGGGAACTGCGGCGCCCCGAGGCCGATGATGTTCTCGGTCTCGACAAACCTGAGCCGAAGCGCGAGACCGGGTTTGAGGCCCATGCGGGCGGTCGAGTCCGGATCAATAGTCCACGTCCTGGTGACGGGGGCAACTAGAGGAACGGCCCGGGATCCTCCTGCGAGGCCGGGCCGCGTGATGACAACAAGCGTGATGAGAAGTACGGTTAAGATTGCGTAAGTGTCTTGTCTCATCCTGTTTATCACCGTACTTACGCATTCTACCCACAAGTCGGCACATGTCAACCCCGGTAATTAATGGGATTTAAGAGAAAATCCATCCGGGCGCGAAACGCGGCTGCGGGCACGTTACCCGTCGGGCCGGAAACACCTCGCCCCCGAGACCCCCTGATTGCTAATATTCGCGGCGCCTGGCCGGCCCATAATAGCTTGACATAGACAGGAGGGCGTAGTAAAAATAGTGGGCTTACTTCGTAAACACCGTTCTCTCTTAAAGATATTTAACCCGGACTCTATCAAGCAGTCTGCAGGGGAAGGCTATGGTTAAGGACATCATAGACGGCATTAAAGACACCGAAGCGAAGGCGGCGGGCATCGTCGAGGATGCCAGGAAGCAGAAAGCCGAGATCATCGCGAGGGCCAAGGACGATGCGCGCAAGATAATCCAGGACGCGGAAGCCGGGGGCAAGGGCATCGTCAAGGCGGCTCTGGATAAGGCCAGGCAGGATGCCGCCGGCAAGGTGGAGGAGATCGCGGCGCGCGAAGCCAGAGACGTCGAGGCCGTTCGCGCCGAGGCCTCCAGCAGAGTGGACAAGGCCGTCGAGATCATTATCAACAAGATGACGGGTTAGATTAATGGCTCTCACCCCCATGCAGAAAATCGCGGTGTTCTTCCCCATAGGCGAGAGGGACGCCCTCCTCACATACCTCCAGGACCGCGGCAAGGTACAGATTCTCGACCTCAAGGAAACCGTGCTTGCCGACGACCTCGAGACCTCCGAGATGGGGGCCGGCGGCGACGCCGAGAGAATCGCCGCCGACCTCAAGCGGGCCATCGACGATCTTGCCGAGTTCGAGGAAAGCGGCGGCATGTTCGGCGGCCTGGGCGGCGGAAAGCTCCTCATCAATAAAGACGAATTCAGGACCACCGTGGAGAAGTTCGACTACCAGAGCGTCCTCAATGCCGTCATGGAGATTGAAAACGAGCGGAACGACCTCCGCCAGCGGCGCGGCCACCGGGAGAACGATATCGAGAAGCTCCTCCCGTGGGTCCAAGTCGACGCTCCGCTCGAGGACCTTGCGGCCCGCGGCCAGGCCGGCATCGCGGCGGGCCTCATAGGCGGCGGCAGGACGCCGGAGGACCTTCTCGCGCAGCTCAAGCAGGTGAGCGAGACGGCTGACATAGAGGTCGTAAAGAGAACCGAATCCCACGCCTACCTCGTTGTCTTCTACCACAGGTCGGAAGAGGACTCCGTACAGGACGTGCTGAGGCACAATGACTTCGACGCCCAGACATTCGAAGGGTACACCGGCTATGCAAAGGACAGGGTGGCCGAGGCGAGAGACGAAGTAAACCAGATAGAGGCGAGCCTTAAGAAGATAGTTGAGAAGGGCAAGAATATAGTACACAACAAGCCCAAGCTCATGCTGGCCTACGATTACTACTCCCAGGAGGCCATGAGGTCTCATGCCAACGGCCTCATCGGTTCAACCCGGCAGGCCGGAGTGCTTGAAGGCTGGATAGCCGAGCGCGACTTCGACGCCCTCGTCAGGGACCTCGACCAGCATATAGATGATGTGGAAGTCGTGAGGATCTCGCCGGAGGAAGGCGAAGACCCGCCGATCGCGCTCAAGAACAGGAAGTCTTTCTGGCCCTTCGAGGTAATTACGGAGATGTACGGCATGCCGCAGGCCAGGGAGGTGGACCCCACTCCGCTGACGGCGCCGTTCTTCGCGCTCTTCTTCGGGTTCTGCCTGACCGACGCGGGTTACGGCATCGTGCTCGCGGTGCTTTCGCTCGTTCTCATGAAGTACCTGAAGGGCGGGCGCAAGCTGCTCTGGCTGCTTTTCATAGGCGGCCTCTTCACCATCTTCATGGGCGCCCTGACCGGCGGCTGGTTCGGTCTCAATGACGATACCATACCGTCCTGGCTGGGCTGGGTCAGCAGCATGCGAAGGTCGCTGATGCTCTTCGACCCCTTCGAGAGCCCCATGACCATGTTCGGTCTCGCCCTGATTCTGGGATTCATCCAGGTCACCTTCGGGCTCATTATCGCCATGGTGGAGAACCTGAGGCACAGGGATTTCATGGCAGCCGTATTCGACCAGCTGACCTGGATAGTGCTGCTATGGTCGCTGGTACTCTACGCGCTTTCCAGAATGGGAGTGGTGCTGCCCGGCTACACGCCGGTGTTTAAGTACGCGGCCATGGCGGCGGCTCTGGGCATCATCGCGCTTTCTTACAGGGCCTCCAAGAGCCCGGGCGCGAGACTCGCCTGGGGGTTCTATAACCTCTACGGCATCACGGGTTACCTGGGTGACGTGCTCTCGTATACCAGGCTGCTTGCGCTGGGCCTCGCGACCGGCGGCATCGGCATGGTTATAAACGTCGTCGCGGGCATGGCCAAAGGCATACCCTTTGTGGGCTACCCGGCCATGATCGCCGTGCTTATAGGCGGCCACGCATTCAATCTCGCCGTGAACGCGCTTGGCGGCTTCGTCCACTCGGCGCGTCTGCAATATGTGGAGTTCTATCCCAAGTTCTTCGAAGGAGGTGGAAGACCCTTCAAGCCGTTTAAGAAAGAGCTCAAATTCACGAGATTGGTAGAAGAAGAGAACTGAAACTCAGGAACATAGGGAAGGAGAGTTTCAATGGATCCTATAGGACTGGCAATGGCAATCGCCGGCGGTGCCATCTCGGCGTTCCTGGCCGGGACGGGCTCGGCCATCGGAATCGCGACCGCAGCCCAGGTTGCCGACGGCGTGCTCGCGGAGGAGCCCGACCTTTTCGGTAAGCTCCTGATTCTAGTGGCGCTGCCGGGAACGCAGGGTATTTACGGTCTGCTGGGTACGTTCCTTGTGATCATCAAGCTCGGGTTCGTGGGCGGCGAAGCTGTATCCCTGACCTACTGGCAGGGATTTCAGATCTTCTTCGCGATGCTCCCGGTGGCGATCGCGGGTTTCTTCTCGGCAGTTCACCAGGGCAAGACAAGCGCGGCGGGTGTCGAGCTCACGGCCAAGCGCCCTGACGCCATGATGAAGGGCGTCATTTACGCGGCCATGGTCGAGACCTACGCCATTTTCGGCCTGCTGGCCACTATTCTGCTCCTGCAGGGTATTCAGCTCGGCTAAACCGTAAGAACTCTTGGAGCCATAGCTTATGGAGCAAGGCAAAGCACAGAAACTGAGAGACCGCATAATAAAGGACGCCGAAGAGGAAGCGCGGAAGATAGTCACCGAAGGCAAGGCCGAGGCGGATACGATCACCGGTGAGGCCCGGGAGAGGGCCGCGGAAATCACGAAACGCGCTGAGGCGCGCGCCGCGGCCGAGGCCAAAGAACACATCCGCAGGCAGATCAGCATACGCGAACTCGACGCCCGCAAGGCCATTCTGGGAGAGAGGGGCACCTTCATGGACCAGGCCTTCGAGAAGGCCATGAAGGAGCTGCGGGTTAAGGACCTCGAAAGCGGGTATTCGCTCACCAGGTCGCTTCTCCTCAAGGTGATCGTCACGGGCGACGAGGAGATCGTGCTATCCCCGGAGGATAAGAAGGGGATAGGCGGCGACTTCCTCGCCGGGCTCAACAAGGAACTCAGAGCCAAGGGGCTTAAGGGTGAAGTGAAGATCGCGGATGACACAAGACCCATGAAGGGCGGCTTCGTCTTAAGGAGCGGCCGGAAGGAGACCAATGTCACCTTCGAGGCCATGATCGCCGAGATGAGGGACGACGCCGAGCTCGAGATTTCCAACGCGCTCTTCAAGGAGGCCCAATAGGTACGGATGAGGTACTTACACGCGCATTCCATATCGAGCCATGACGCGAGGTACGCTTTCGCCTCCGGGCGCGTCCGCGCCCTCGAGCTCAAGCTCATCGGCAAACAGCGCATGGAGCGGCTCGCCGAGGCGAAGGACGTGGAGGAGTGTATGAGGCTTCTCGCCGATACGGCCTACGGTGAGCATCTCGAGGAGATCGAAGAGGTCGGGTATGAGGCCTTCTTGAGGAACGAGGAGGCCAGGGTGCTCCGGCTCGTGGACTCTCTCTCGATGGATGAGCTGCTGAGCGATGTCCTCAGGCTCGAATACGACTTCAACAATCTCAAGGTGCTGCTCCGCGAGTCCTTCGCGGGCCGGGACCTGTCGCTCCTGTACATGGATCTCGGCAAGTATCCCGTGCTCGAGATCAAGCAGCTCATAGAAGGCGAGACCCCGGAGCGCATCCCGGCGCCGCTTAACGAAGCCGCGGCTCGCGGCATCGCGGCATGGGCGGAAACGTCGGACCCTGCCGAGGTCGATACGGCCGTCGACGGAGTCATGTTCGCGCATTTCCTCAAGGTCGCGGGGGATCACAACGTGCCGTACTTGAGGACGCTCATGCAGGTGAAGATAGATCTTGCGAATATGAGGACGTTTCTCCGCGCGAGGAACATCGAGCTCGAGCCGCGCGTGCTGGAGCGCCTCCTCTACCCGGGAGGCAGCGTCAACCTCGATGCCCTCACGGCGACGTTTCAACTCCCCATCGAAGAGGTCCTGGCGCGCTTCCAGTTCAGCCCGTACAGGCCCCTGATCGAGAAGGGGTGGGCGGCGCTCTCTGCCAGCGGGTCCTTCGTGCCGCTTGAAAGGGAAATCGACAACCACATAGTCTCATTCCTGAAACTCTCCAAGTACTTCACGTTCGGTTTCGAGATAGTGATGGCTTATGCGCTCATGAAGAAGAGCGAGATAAAGACATTGAGACTGATTCTGGCTGCAAAGGAAAAAGACATGCCCGCGGAATCCATAAAGGAGCGTATACCCGATGCCTTCTAGCAAGCTCGCTTTCGTGGGTGAGAGGGCGACCGTGGTCGCCTTCGAGGGGCTCGGCATATCCGCGTTTCCGGTGGCGACTCCGGACGAGGCCAGGGAAACGCTCGGCAGCCTGGTAAAAAAGAAAGAACATGCGGTGATATTCGTAACCGAGGACATAAATGAATCCGTGGCGGACATCATAGCCGAATCGGCCGCGGAGAGTCTTCCCAGCGTAGTGCTCGTCCCGTCGAGCGCCGGGTCCAGGAAGATCGGGCTCCGGAAACTGTCGAGAATCTTAAAGAACGCGCTGGGCGCCGACATACTCAAGATTGAATAGGAAAATGGGAGGTCTTCCGTGGAAGAGCTGAAGCCAGGACGAATCGTGAAGGTTGCCGGCCCGCTTGTGGTTGCCGAGGGGATGAGGGGCAGCAAGATGTATGACGTGGTGAGGGTGAGTGACCAGAGGCTTATCGGGGAGATCATCGAGCTCGAAGGCGACCAGGCTTCAATTCAGGTATATGAGGAAACCGGGGGCATCGGTCCGGGCGAGCCCGTCTATCCAACCGGGGCCCCGCTTTCGGTGGACCTCGGCCCGGGCCTTATAGAGGCCATATACGATGGCATTCAGCGCCCGCTCGACGTGATACGAGAAGAGGTCGGGGACTACATTACCCGGGGCGTCGACGTTCCCGCGCTCGACAAAACCAGGAAGTGGCATTTCGTTCCCACGGTGAAGGACGGGGACGAGGTCAGCGAGGGCGACATCATCGGCACAGTCGACGAGACCGTGCTGGTCGTTCACAAGGTCATGGTGCCGCCCGGGATGAAGGGAAAAATCTCCGGCCTCAAAGAGGGCGACTACACGATTGAGGAGAAGATCGCTAAGATAGAGACGGAAGACGGGCCGAAGGACCTGACGCTCGTCCAGAAATGGCCCGTGCGCGTCGGCAGGCCCTACAAGAGGAAGCTCGCCCCGGTGGAGCCCTTATCGACGGGCCAGCGTGTTGTGGACGGCCTCTTTCCAGTGGGCAAGGGCGGGACGGCATGTGTTCCGGGCCCCTTCGGTTCGGGCAAGACGGTCATCCAGCACCAGCTCGCCAAGTGGGCCGACGCCGAGATCATCGTCTACGTGGGCTGCGGCGAGCGCGGCAATGAGATGACCGACGTGCTGCTCGAGTTCCCCGAACTCAAGGACCCGCGAAGCGGCGAGCCCCTCATGAAGCGCACGGTGCTCATCGCAAACACATCCAACATGCCGGTTGCGGCGCGGGAAGCTTCGGTTTACACCGGCATCACCATAGCCGAATTCTTCAGGGATATGGGCTACAGCGTGGCGCTAATGGCCGACTCGACGTCGCGCTGGGCGGAGGCCATGCGCGAGATCTCGGGACGCCTTGAGGAGATGCCCGGCGAGGAGGGCTACCCTGCCTACCTCGGCGCAAGGATCGCCGCGTTCTACGAGAGGGCGGGAAGGGTCTCCTGCCTCGGGAACGACGACCGCGAGGGCGCGCTGTCGGCGGTGGGCGCGGTATCGCCCCCCGGCGGCGACCTCTCCGACCCCGTCGTCCAGGCGACGCTCAGGGTCGTGAAGGTGTTCTGGAGCCTTGAGGCCCATCTGGCGTACAGCCGCCACTTCCCGGCAATTTCATGGCTCAACTCCTATTCGCTTTACTACCAGAACATAGACGGTTGGCTTACCGACAATATATCCCCCGACTGGGTGGAGATGCGCAGCGAGGCCATGCGCATTCTGCAGGAAGAGGCCGACCTCGCCGAGATCGTGAGGCTGGTAGGCGTGGAGGCCCTCTCGGCCGGCGACCGGCTGACGCTGGAGGTCGCGAGGTCGCTCCGCGAGGACTTCCTCCACCAGAACGCTTTCCATGAAGTCGACACTTACACCTCGCTCGAGAAGCAGTTCGAGATGCTCAAGCTCTGCCTCTACTTCGGCGAAGCCGCAAGGGAAGCCGTGGCGAGGGGAGTGCCCGTGGAGCAGATCGAGAAGATGGCGGTCAGGGAGAGCATCGCCAGGGCCAAGTACGTACCGGAAGACAAGATGCCCGAGATAAAGGGCATTAAGGAAGAGATAGACAAAGAGATGGAATCACTCGCAAGCGCACACGCAGGGTAACGAGGAGAACAGCGATGTTAAAAGAGTACCTCACAATCAGGCATATCACGGGGCCGCTTGTCCTCGTAGAGGAGATAGAGGGAGCCAAGTACGAAGAGATCGTCGAGGTCGTGCTCCCCAGCGGAGAGGTAAGGCGCGGCAGGGTTCTGGAGGTGGACAGGGACAAGGCACTCGTGCAGCTGTTTGAGGGTACCTCGGGCGTGGACGTCTTCGAGAGCAGGGTCCGCTTCCTCGGCAAGGGCATCGAGATCGGCCTTTCGACCGATATGCTCGGGCGGGTATTCGACGGACTGGGGCGCCCCATCGACGGCGGCCCCAAGATCATACCCGAGGAGAGAAGGGACATAAACGGCAGCCCTTACAACCCCACCGCGAGAGCTTATCCTGCAGAGTTTATCCAGACCGGCCTTTCCTCCATCGACGGCCTCAACACCCTGGTGCGCGGGCAGAAGCTGCCCATTTTCTCGGGCTCGGGCCTGCCTCATAACCGCGTGGCCGCGCAGGTGGCGCGACAGGCCAAGGTGCTCGGCACTGAAGAGGAATTCGCCGTCATCTTCGGCGCCATGGGAATCACCTTCGAGGAAGCCGACTTCTTCATCTCCGACATGCAGAAGACGGGCGCCATCGACAGGGCGGTTCTATTCATGAACCTGGCCGACGACCCGGCCATCGAGCGTACGGCGACGCCGCGGCTCGTGCTCACGACAGCCGAGTACCTGGCGTTCACCAAGGGCATGCATGTTCTCGTGATTCTCACGGACATGACCAACTACTGCGAGGCCCTGCGCGAGATATCCGCGGCGAGGAAGGAGATCCCCGGAAGGCGGGGTTACCCGGGCTATCTCTATACGGACCTTTCGACGATTTACGAGAGGGCCGGTAAGCTCAAGAGCTCGCCGGGCTCAATTACGCTCATGCCCATCCTCACCATGCCGGAGGACGACAAGACGCATCCCATTCCCGACCTCACCGGTTACATCACGGAGGGGCAGGTGATCCTCTCCAGGGGACTCAACAAAAAGAAGGTGTCGCCGCCGATCGACGTTTTGCCGTCGCTCTCGCGTCTCAAGGACAAGGGTATCGGGGCGGGCAAGACGCGCGAGGACCACGCCGACCTCTTCAACCAGCTATACGCGGCGTACGCGAGGGGCAAGGAGGCCGAGGAGCTCGCGGTCATTCTTGGCGAGGCCGCCTTGAGCGAAATGGATCAGATGTATCTCAAGTTCGCGCAGGACTTTGAGATGCAGTATGTGTCCCAGGACGAATACGAAGACAGGACCATCGACGAGACACTCGACCTAGGATGGAAGCTCCTCTCCAGGTTCCCGACCGTGGAGCTCAAGCGGATCCGCCAGGAGTGGATCGACAAATACCTGCCCAGGTTCAAGAAGATCGAAGATATCGAAACCGGGAAGACCGGGAAGACCGGGGAAGCCGAACCCGGGAAGAAAGAGGCGGCATAGCCGATGCGATTAGCGGTAAACGCGACACGAATGGAGCTCCTGAGGCTCCGCAAGCGCCTCTCGCTGGCGAGGCGCGGCCACAAGCTCCTCAAGGACAAGCAGGACGAGCTCATGAAACGCTTCATGGGCCTCGTCGGCCAGATAAAGGAGCTTCGCATGAGCGTGGAGGAGGAGCTGGAGCAGTCCTTCAAGCGCTTCCTCGTGGCGCGCTCCGTCGGAGGCGGCGAGGTCGTGGAGACGGCCGTGAGCCTACCCACCCGCAAGACCAACGTGGAGGTGGGGCAGCAGCGCGTCATGAATCTCGTCGTCCCGGTATTCGAGCTCAAGTCCGAAGGTAAGGTGGCTTCCTACGGCCTGGCTTCGACTCCCGCCGAGCTCGATACGGCCCTCATGGCGATGGAAAAGGCCTTGGGCCGTATGGTGGAGCTTGCCTCCAAGGAGAAGGCGCTTGAGCTCATCGGCGATGAAATCGCCCGGACGCGCCGCCGCGTCAACGCCCTCGAATACATCCTCATCCCCAATCTCGAGGAGACCATTCGCTACGTCTCCATGAAGCTCTCCGAGATGGAGCGCGGCAACCTGACGCGCCTCATGCGCGTCAAGGAAATCGTCCGCGAGCGGTAGGCCGCGCTCGGTCAAATCATGCAGGCGGCCTCTGCCGATATGAGCGTCAGTTTCTTCCGCGGCGGGAGGTCCTTGCGCATGAGCGGGAAGTCCTCGTGGTCGTGGAGGACACGGAATCCGCATCTCAAGTAGAGCTCGACCGGGCCGGCCGGGTTGTTACTCGAATTACACCGCGCGAAGGCCTCAAGGGCCGAATAGCCCACCTGGCCCGCGACTTCTTCGGTGAGCCAGAGGAGCTCGGACGCCAGGCCCTTTCCCCTGCACCTGGGCCCGACGAAGACGCATGTTATAAGCATGGCATCCCTGCTTACGGGTCCGGCGTCGTATGTCAGTCTCTGGGGATAGAGCTCGGGCGGTCCGAACTGGGTGAAGGCCAGGAGGTCGCCGTTCTCCCTGGCGACCTTTCCGAGAATGCGGCTCCGGCAATGGCGGGTGAGCCATTCGGTCTTCATGCGGAGCATCTCACCGAAGGAGGGCCGCGTCGCGAATTGCCGCGGCATTTCCCAGTATATACAGCCCTGGCAGAGAGAGAACATATCGCGGACATCGTGAGGATGGAGGTTTTTGAAGTGAATGCCATGCCCTGCGAGTGCTTCCATTTGCACCCCCGATTCCCTTCGGAGTGCAGACATACGCGAAGTGCTCTGCGCGGTTTAAAAGTATAGCACCCCCGCCCCTGAAAATCCAGAGGCGTGTTGCGGATAAAGTCCTACCAAATGGAAACGGTATTGAAGTCGAATGTTCCCGGATGGCCCGATGGGAACATGGCACGTTCATAGATGCGGGAAAGCTCGTTTCCGAGCGCCGTACAGGCCCCTGTAATCTCCTCGCCCAGATTGGCCGTGAGGAGGCCGCATCCCATGACGCCGGGATTCAGGGTGAAGCCCGGATCGCCCATTACCTTAAGGCAGATCTCCCCGCACCACAATACGGCGCCGGACGAGTCGATCTCGTAGGCGCGCAGGGTCTTGAGCATATCGTCCCAGCAGGCGATCCTCTCTTTTCCGGAACTGAAGCCGTACCACAGCGCCGCCTTTGCCCCGGCCTGCGTCGCCAGGCAGAAAAGATTCATTGGCGACATGCCGAGATCGAGCCCGTCAAACGGGTCAAAGGGGTCTATGAAGACGAGGGTATCGATAATCTCACCCTTATGTGCTCTCTCTAGCTCTTCCTGGAGGGCCTCCACTCCGTCTCCCTTGATACACCGCACGCTGTCCTCGTCCACCCCGACCCAGGCGGCGCATTGGGCTATAGAGGCCAGGCTGGCGGCGTCGATATCGCAGAATATGAAGCTCCGGGCCGTGTTCCTGAGCAGCATCATGGCGATGAGCGGGGAGCCGGGATACGTGGGCACGCTGCCGTTCATGCCCTCCAGCTCCTCGAGCGTGCGGTTGTAGGCGGAGGTGCGCAGCGCCTGCGACCGGTTGACGTTCTTGAGGAAGTAGAAGATTCCGTAGTCGCGCTCCGGGCTCCTGGAGAGAGTGTATTTGGCGGACCCGGAATGCGATTCCCAGTATCTTCCCGGGCGCTCGAGAGCGAGTATGGTGGCCAGCGGAAGGTGCTTCCATATGTCGCCTATGTTTCCAAAATGCGGATTAGGCATGCTTCGGGACCGTCTCCCTGCGACCAGCCGGTTCCGCCCTCTGCTGCGCGCCGGCGTCGCCTGATTTAATGCATCTTTACTCCTATTATACGGACTTTCGCTAACGCGCACCCTTGAGAAGCCGGATATCGTCGATCCAGGCAGTGCCGCTACCGTCTATGACGAGGTTGAGCTTGATGTTATCGGGGTTCTCCCCCTTCCTCAGAAAGAAGGGGATCTCTTCGGTCACCCAGTCCGTGTTACCCGTAAGCGGCGTTTCAAGGCCCCGCGAAAAGGCGTCGCCCGCGCCGGGGAAATGGCAGTACATCTCGAGATATACCCTTCCCTCCACGCCCCGCGTCCTCAGCCTGGCCTGGTAGATGAGGCGCGCGTCCTCGACGTCGATATCTCCGGTCTCATAGAGGCGGAAGGTCGTCGGCTCGGTAGTGGCGACGCGGATTGAGCCGCCCCCGTCCCCGGGCATACTGTCGTCGAATTCCACGCAACCCGCCATTATCACCCCCTCGAGATTGTCTATGGGATAGTGCCTGAGTTCCACCACGTCCCCGGCGTCCCTCGAACAGCCGGCCAGAGCGGTGGCTATCAGCACGAATGCGAGAGCGGTGGCTCTCATTAACATGGCGCCCTCCTTCATTTTTGAGTATCCGAATGCCGGCCCAGAGGCCGGCGCCACCTCAAGCATATACCAGAGTTCTCCCGCGGTTTTCAAGGGGGTTTTGACCGGGAGTTATGTGGAATTGTGGATAAAACACCCCGCCAGGTGGATAAGCCGCTAACGGCTTTAATTTCATTGGATTATGCATAACGCCACAAGCAAAATCGTAAGCGTTTTCCACACCTTGAGACTTCATGGGAGGTTAACCCCGGATGGGCTGTAAATCTGCTTCCCGAACGGAATCAGGCGCGTGCGGTTCAGGAACGGGTGTTATAAAGGTCTCGTTATATGGCGGCGCCATTCGCCGTGCCGCCCACCCCAGCAGCACCACCTTTGCGGTTGATGTCACGTTACCCGATACGACTTCTACGAAGCAGACTCCGGTGGAAACCGGCCTCCCATCGCGGCCGGGCCCGTCGAGGCCGTTCCGTTGTGCGTGTTGTGGTGGATCTCGAAGTTGCCGTTCCTGCTGTCATGCCACACCACATGCACCACCCGGTCGTCGTATGCGGCCACCGACGGGACTTCATATGGTTTGACAGGCCTTAACCGCGGCTGTTACCTTCGAGGTTAGAAGTCTTACCGTTCGGGCAATCCCCTGAATTGAAAAGGCGCGGCAAATGGCATATTCTTCGCGACTGCGGGTGGTTCTAATGGCCGGGATTTGCCTGGCCGCAGCGTTCGCAACCATCTCATGTGGTTCAAAGAAGGGCGTGGAGGGGGAAGCCGCTCCGGCGGAACAGGTTGGAGCCGACTCGGTTACAGCTTATGTTGACTTAAGGGAGATGGGATATGCGGCCCTCGAGCCCATTCCCATGAAGCTCGTCGTGAGAAACGAGACGGAGCGGACGCTATGTTTCACATTTCCCACCGGGCAGCGATTCGACTTTATTGTGACCAAAGTAAAAGAGCCCGTGTGGGCGTGGTCGGAGGAGAGGACATTCGCAGGGGCCGTGGGGCGCCTTGCGGTCGCACCCGGGGACTCGGTGGTTTATGAGCACACCTGGGACGGCAGGCTGGCCGGCGGGAGGCTTCCGAGGCTGGGGAGGTACTGGGTTAAGGGCGCGCTTATGACCGCGCCGCCCATACAAACCGGAACGAGAAAATTCGCCATAGTCGATTGAGGGAGGGAACCTGTGAACGAGAAGCATGAGGAGAGCCGGGACATCAGGGCCGTTGAGGATCTTAACAGGGCCAGGGAGAAGATACTCGGCCAGGTCAAGAAGGTCATAGTGGGTCAGGACAGGGTAATAGAGGAAATGCTCATCGCGCTCCTGTCCGACGGGCACTGCCTGCTGGTGGGAGTACCGGGGCTCGCCAAGACGCTTCTCATCAGCACAATATCGCGCGTGCTCGACCTCAGGTTCAGCCGCATCCAGTTCACGCCCGACCTCATGCCCTCCGATATCACCGGCACCGACATCATCGAAGAGGACCGCACGACGGGCAAGCGGAGCTTCCGCTTCGTGCACGGCCCCGTGTTCGCCAACATAGTGCTCGCAGACGAGATAAACAGGACGCCTCCCAAGACCCAGGCGGCTCTGCTTCAGGCCATGCAGGAGCGCCAGGTTACGGCGGCGGGCGAAACATACCAGCTCGACCTCCCGTTCTTCGTGCTGGCGACGCAGAACCCCATAGAGCTCGAGGGGACCTACCCGCTTCCCGAGGCCCAGCTCGACAGGTTCATGTTCAACATATATGTTGACTACCCGGCTTATGACGAGGAAATCGAGATTGTCGAGACGACGACGAGCGCCTATGCGCCCGACCTTGAAGTCGTGCTCACGGCCGCGGACATAATCGAGCTTCAGAAACTCGTGCGCAGGGTGCCGGTTCCCAGGCACGTGGTTGAGTACGCCGTAAGGCTTGCGCGGGCGACGCGGCCCGGCAAGGGCGATGTCCCGGGCTTCATAACCGACTGGGTGAGCTGGGGGGCGGGGCCGAGGGCGAGCCAGTATCTCATACTGGGCGCCAAGACGCGCGCCATTCTCCAGGGACGCTACGCCCCCTCATGTGAGGACGTGCGCAAGGTGGCCAAGCCCGTCCTCAGGCACCGCATCGTCACCAACTTCAATGCCGAAGCCGAAGGCGTCAATACCATAGACATAACAAAGAAGCTTCTCGAGGAGATACCAGAGGTCAAGGGTGACTGAGGCTTACAGGAAGTACCTCGACCCCGCCGTGATTTCCAGGCTCAAGGGCATCGACGTCAAGGCGAGGCTCGTGGTTGAGGGGTTCGTGACGGGGCTTCACAGGGGCCCTTACAAGGGTTTCTCGGTGGAGTTCGCCGAGCACAGGCAGTACATGCCGGGCGACCCCATACGCCACATCGACTGGAAGGTGTACGGCAAGACCGACCGCTTCTATATAAAGGAATACGAGGAAGAGACCAATCTCAGGGCGTACATCATACTGGACGCCAGCGGGTCGATGGGGTACAAGTCCGACGGCATCTCGAAGCTGGAGTACGGCTGCTACCTGGCCGCCTCGCTTGCGTATCTCATGCTCAAGCAGCAGGACTCGGTCGGGCTTCTCACCTTCGACACCAAGATCCGCAAGTACATACCGCCGCGCTCGGTTGGGAGGCACCTCCACGCCATCTTGAAGGAGCTGACCGGCATCGCGCCGGCCGAGGAGACCGATCTCGGCATGAGCCTCTACGAGCTCGCACAGCGCGTCAGGCGCCGCGGTCTCATCATCGTGATATCCGACCTCCTGGACGACGAGGACAAGGTCGTGAGGGGCCTCAAGCTCTTCCGGCACAGGAAGCATGAGGTTATCGTCTTCCACGTGCTAGACCCCTACGAGGTCAGCTTCCCTTTCGAAAACGAGGTAATACTCAGGGACATGGAAACGGGCGAAGAGGTGCCGGCTGTCCCGTGGGACATAAGGCGGGAATACAGGAGCCAGGTATCTTCGTGGATCTCCCGTTACAGGTCGGTGCTCAGGCAGAGTGGCATCGACTATGTCCCCATAAACACTGAAACCACTTTCGACGTTGCGCTTTTCTCCTATCTGGAGAAGCGGCAGAGGATGGGATAGGCGAGGCGCTGATGAACTTCCTCAACCCGCTGTACCTGTTTGCTGCGTTTGCGGCGGCGCTGCCGATAATCATACATCTCCTCCACAGGCAGCGCGTCAGGATTGAGGAGTTCCCGTCGCTCGAGTTCGTGCGCAAGATGCTCAGGCGCAAGACCAGGCGCTTCCGCATCAAGCAACTTCTCCTCCTCATCATAAGGACGCTCATAGTGCTCCTCATCGCATTGGCGCTGGCCAGGCCGACCCTGATGAGCGGGAGCGCAGCCAGCGGCCATATGCCGACGACTGCCGTGATCGTGCTGGACAACTCCTACAGCATGGGCCGCAGGGAGGGAAACAGGGTGGTCTTCGAGGTTGCCAGGGAGAGGACGCTTGAGCTCCTGGACTACTTCGACAGAAAGGACGAGGTCTACATCCTTACAGGGGCCTCGGGCGGTATGCCTGTAAATGAAACCGGCACGGGCGACATGGAGAAGCTCGCGCGGCAGGTTGCGGAGGCGGAAGTGACGTTTTCCGGCACCGACCTCGTAACGCCTCTGCGGCGGGCGGCGGCTATCGTCAAGGAATCGGCCAACATCAACAGGGAGATATACCTGGTATCGGACATGCAGCGCGCCGGATGGCCGAGCACGCCGGATGAGATCGACGGATCGGGGTCGGGGGCGAAGCTTCTGGTTGTGGACGTCGGCGAGGAGATCCCCAACTCCTGCGTCAAGGACCTCTCTTTCCGCATACCGTCCGGAACCGACGACCTCTATATGGACGCCGACTTCCAGAGGTACAACAGCGAGTCGGGGCAGGGGCGCGTCGCCGAAGTCTCTCTCAAGGGCAACCTGCTCGAGCGCGCGGTTTTCTCGCCAGGCGACGGTGCGGAGGAGCGCGAGAGATTCAGGCTGCCACCGGCGGCGGGCATTCTGTGGGGGGATGTGAGGCTTGCGGCTGACAGGCTTGAAGCCGACGACGTGAGGTATTTCGCCCTGCAGGCGCGCACCCGCCGGGTCGGCATAGTGGGCGACGCCTATTACGTGAGAACGGCCCTCAGCCCAGAGGGCGGGGGCCTCTTGAGGCCTGTAGAGATAGAGGAGGGCGGGCTCGGCAGCGCGGACCTGGCCGGAATAGACATCCTCATATTGAGCAATGTCCCCAGGCTCGCGCCTCTGGAGATAGAAGCCGTCTCGAGCTTTATGGAGGGCGGTGGGAGCGTGATAGTCTTCCTCGGAAACCGCGTGGACACGGGCGCTTACAATCGCAACCTCCTCCCCGTGCTCGGGGACGCGGCAATCGAAGATGTCTACGGCGGCGAGAGCGGTTTCTATTCCATAGACAGGTTCGAGCGCGACCACCCCGTCTTCGCCAAGTTTGAGTCGGACGAGAATCCATTTGAGGACATCCGCTTCTACAGGTTCATGAGAGTCAATCCCGGGAGCGGAAGCGTCATAGCCCGTTTCAGCGACGGCTCGGCGGCCGCCGTGCAGATGGGAGACCGCGCCGTGCTGTTCACGTTTCCGGCGGATGACTCCTGGACGGATTTCCCGCTGGCGGCTCAGTTCCTGCCTTTCATGCATGAAGTCAGCCTCTTTCTTTCCTCCACCATGGGCTTCGGAGAGAACTACGTCGTCGGCGAAGAGGTGGTGGTGAGGGTCGCGCGCCACGAGGGCGAGGCGCAGCTCGACGGGCCGACGGGCACCTCCCTGGTTTTTCCCCAGCTCGTCGGCCACGGGCAGGGCTACAGGATAGACCCGCCCCCCTTTCCCGGCGTATACTTCTTGAAGAGCGCGGACGAGACGCTTTCGGTATTCGCCGTGAACGTGGACGCGGCCGAAAGCGACCTTTATAAGATAAGCGAAGGCGACATGGGCGCGGACATCGCGGGCATGGACGTAAGGCGGATCCGGGGCGCCGAGGACCTGGGCGAATCGATCTCGGTCCTGAGAAGGGGCCGCGAACTGTCTCACACCTTCATCTGGCTGGCCCTGTTGCTGCTGCTTGCAGAGACCGTAATAGCCTCGGACCTCTTGACCAGATTCAGGGGGGCGGACAACAACGATGCTTTCGAGCATCTCTGAAAGGCTGAGGCACAGCCAGTCCCTGAGCCAGGTGCTATATGACCTCGCCGGGGGGAAGGTCCCGGCCCGGGTGGGCGGGCTTACGGGTTCGATGCGCTCGATGCTCGCCGCGCTTCTCTACCGCGAGGTCGGGCGCACGGTCGTGGTGATCTGCCCGGACGAGGCGGAGAAGATAAAGGAAGACCTCGAGAGCATACTCGGCGAAGATGAAGTCCTATATTTTCCCGACTGGGAGATCCTCCCATATGACGAGTTCTCGCCGCATGAGGAAATAGTCGGGACCCGCCTCAAGACGCTGTCGGATCTCTTGGGGGGCAGGCGGGGCGTGGTGGTCGTCCCGGTTCGGGCCTTCATCCGCAACATAATCCCGCCGGCGGACTTAAGGGCCGCGACGGTCGACGTCGCGGTCGGGGAAGCCATAAAGCCCGACGCGCTTATCTCGCACCTCATCGCCACCGGCTATACGCGCGAGCAGGTCGTGGAAGAAGTCGGCACGTTCAGCATGCGCGGCGGCATACTGGACGTCTACTGCCAGGGCGCGGAGTACCCGGTGCGCATCGAGTTCTTCGGTGACGAAATCGATTCCATCCGTGAGTTCGATCCGGTGAGCCAGCGCTCGACGCAGAGAGTCGAATCGGTGAGCCTACTTCCATCAAGGGAAGTCATACTTGGCGACGACGCAACCGGCCGGTTCCTGGCCAGCTTCAGCCGCGGCGACCTCAAGAAGCGCAAGATGGAGGATGTCGTGATGCACGTCAAGGAGCGCTTCTTCTTCGACGGCATCGAGGCATACGCGCCCTATTTCTATTCGGGGGCCGTCACGCTCGAGACCTACCTTCCCCGCGACGCGTTCTATGTGCTCCTGGATCCCGACACGCTCGCGGAGAAGGCCCGCGCCTTCTTCCAGGAGGCCGAGACGATTTATGAGGAAAGATCCAGGAAGGAGGCCTTCCCGGTTCCGCAAAGCGTGTTTCTCGAATGGGCTCAGATAGAGGAGTTCATGAAGACGCGCGCGACGGTGAGCGTATCGCCCCTCAGGAGCAGGGAGGACGATTACAGCCTGGACGTGAGGAGCCCCGACCCCTTCGCCGGAAGCTTGAGGATATTGAGAGAGGCCCTCGTCGAAGCGGCCGGGCGCGGCTACGAGACCTTTATTCTGTGCGACAACATCGGCCAGGCCGAACGCCTTGAGGAAATCGTGCCGGGAGAGGACGCCCGCGTCACCATTGCCGTAGGCCTGTTGAGCCAGGGCTTCGTTTTTCCCGATGCCAATCTACAGGTTCTCACCGACCATGAAATATTCGGACGCTACCGCCGCCGGCCCCGCTACCCGCGCTTCAAGGGAGAGGGCCCCGTGGAGAGCTACAGGGCGCTCAACCAGGGCGACTTCGTCGTGCACATCGACCACGGCATAGGTCGTTACAGCGGCGTGGAGAGGCTGACGCTGGAGGGCCGCGAGACCGAGTGCCTTCTTATCAACTACCAGGGCGGCGACAGGCTTTACGTGCCCATCGAGCAACTCGACCTACTGCAGAAGTACATAGGCAAGGACAGCGAGCCGCCCAGCCTGAGCAAGCTCGGCGGGGCGAGCTGGGAGAGGGTCAAGGCACGCACCAAGAAGGCCATCAAGCAGATGGCCGAGGAACTCATCAATCTCTATGCCCTCCGCCAGGCGAGGCCGGGGTTCGCGTTCAGCCCGGATTCGCGCTGGCAGCGCGAGCTCGAGGCGTCCTTTATCTATGACGACACCCCCGACCAGCTGCGCACCACGAATGAGATAAAGAGCGACATGGAGGCCGATAAGCCCATGGACCGGCTCATATGCGGCGACGTCGGCTACGGCAAGACCGAAGTGGCCGTGAGGGCCGCCTTCAAGGCGGTGCAGGACGGCAAGCAGGTGGCGCTGCTCGTTCCGACCACGGTGCTCGCGCAGCAGCACTTCCACACCTTCCGCGAGCGTCTCGCCGAGTACCCGGTGAAGGTGGAGATGCTGAGCAGGTTCCGCACCCGCAGGGAGCAGAAGGGCGTCGTGGAGGAGCTCGGGACGGGCCAGGTGGACATAGTGATCGGCACTCACCGGCTGCTTCAGAAAGACATCGAGTTCAGCGATCTCGGCCTTGTCATAATCGACGAGGAGCAGCGCTTCGGCGTGGCGCATAAGGAGAAGTTCAAACACCTGCGCGCCACCGTTGACGTTCTCACGCTTACGGCGACGCCGATACCCCGCACGCTTCACATGGCGCTGATGGGCGCCAGGGATATGTCGATTATCGACACGCCGCCGCGCGGGAGGCTGCCTGTTGACACGGAGCTCGTCAAGTTCGATGAGGAAGTGGTCATAAGCGCCATCCTGAGAGAGCTCGACAGGGGCGGCCAGGTCTTCTTCGTTCACAATCGCGTTGAGACCATCGATACGATTGCCGCCCATCTCATAGGGCTCCTTCCCAACGTCAGGTTCGCGATCGCCCATGGCCAGATGAAGGAGCGCGATCTCGAGAAGGTTATGCTCGATTTCATAGACCGCGAGTTCGACGTACTCGTATCGACCATGATCGTCGAGTCGGGACTCGACATACCCAACGTGAATACCATCATCGTGAACCGCGCCGAATCGCTGGGGCTTGCGCAGCTCTACCAGCTCAGGGGACGCGTCGGCAGGTCCAAACACAGGGCGTACGCGTACTTCCTTGTTCCCAAGAAACGCCGCCTTACCGACGTTCAGAGGAAGCGCCTGCGCGCTCTTACCGAGTTTACGGAGCTGGGCTCGGGGCTCAAGGTCGCCATGCGCGATCTTGAGATAAGGGGATGCGGCAACATACTCGGCCCCGAGCAGAGCGGTTACGTCGCCGAAGTCGGCTTCGACCTGTACGTGAAGCTTCTGGAGGAGGCGGTTAAGGAGCTCAAGGGGGAACCGGTTCAGGCCAGGATCTCGACCAGGATCGAGACCGACATACCCGCCTTCATACCCGAGACTTACGTGGAGGATGAGAAGCAGCGGGTCATATTCTACAAAAAGCTCGTCGAGGCGAGGACTCTGGAAGAGGTGGCAGAGCTCGAGAGCGAGCTCGTAGACAGGTTCGGGCGGGTCCCCAGAGAGGGGCGGAACCTCCTGGAGTTCCAGAGGCTCAGGATACTCGGCGCTGACGCCGGGGTCGAGCGCGTCTCGGTGAAGTCGTCCGGGATATTCCTGGAGGCAGGCAGGGACGCCGACCTGTCCGTGTCGAAAATAGAGAACATCGTGAGGGCTGGGATTGACGTCGAGCTCTTCTCGGGAGAGAAGGCCGGAATCGGCGTGAAAGGAGTCCCCGAAGCGGCGCGGGAGCGCCTCGAGGTGTCCAGAAAGGTATTGAACGCGCTCATTTGATTGTGATATTTTCCGGCAGGGGAAAGGAGTATAAGACATGAAATCAAGGCTCGTATTGCTTTGTTTTGCTTGCTTAGCGGCCCTTCTGGCGTCCTGCACGTCAACCGATGACCGGGTGGTGGCGCAGGTCGGCGATTATGAAGTGACCGTCGGCAAGATAAAGGCGGAGTATCTGGCCATATCCGAGCATGCCCGCCCGCCGCTGGCCTCTCTGGATGAGAAGAGCGCCTTCGCCAAAGACGTGGTGGCCAAGGAGGTCATTCGCATAGAGGCCGAGAGGGCCGGGTTCGGCGACATGCCGGAGGCGATTGAGGCCCGGGAGGCCATGTTGCAGAACAAGGCATGGCAGACCTTCTATGAGGAACAGATAAAGGGCAAGATCAGTATAACCGAGGAGGAGATGCGCGCCCTTTACGATAAGCAGAAAATCGCCTATCACCTGGCTTGGATATTCACGAGGTCGCGGGCCACGGCGCAGGCCGCCCTCGATATGATCAGGTCGGGCAAGACCCTGGGAGAGGCGGCCATGGTGTACTCGATAGACCCTTCCCGGTCGCGCGACGGCGATATCGGCTTCAGGCCGCTTGGCACGATGCCCGCCAACGTGGAGGAAGCCATCGAGGCTCTGGAGCCTGGCGAGATCAGCGACGTTATTCCCTATGACGGATACTATGCGGTTATCAGGCTGATAGAGACACGGGAGCGCGAGCAAACCGATTTCGAGAGCTCCAGGATCGGCCTCGAATCCATGTTGATGACGAAGAAAATCACCGACCGGCAGAAAGAGCTGGCCGCACAATATCTTGAAAAATACAAGGCTACGTATAATGAAGACGTTATAGAGCTTGTCGCCGCGCGCACGCGCGAAGCCAACCGCGACATCGGCGGCGAGCCGGGCCGGCTGCCCGAATTCTCTGAAGACGAACTCGGCCTGGTTCTGGCTTCGCATGCCGGCGACCAGTGGACAGTCGGCAGGTACATGGAGCGCATAGCCACGGTGAGGGACTTCGGGCGCCCGTCCTACGGCGCCGACGCCGAAGTAATAAAGTCCGTCATGCGCGATTACATGACAGGCGAGTTCTGGATACTCGAGGCGCTCGATATGGGATATGGCGAAAGGGAAGACGTCGTCGCCGCGGCGGACCGGGAATATGAGATGGTAATGGTCACAGCCTTCCATGACGACCTGGTAAAGGACGTCGTGGTGGACGACGCCGCTTTCCAGTCGTTTTACGACGAATACAGGGAGCAGCTCAAGACCGAGCCCATCTATAACCTCGCGATCATCGTGGTCGAGACCAGGGGCGAGGCGGAGGAGGTCTACGAGGAGCTCCTGGGCGGCGCGGACTTCGCCTCGCTGGCAAGGACGAGGTCCATAGATCCCAATACCGCACCCTCCGGGGGCAAGATAAGGGAGACTTTCACAAGCACGGCCCTGCAGCAGTTCCCCGACGTGCACGACGTCGTCTACGAAATGGAGGAGGGCGAGATTTCGAAGCCCCTGCTGCTTCCTCCCGCGTGGGGGCCGGAGGGCTTCATGGTGATCAAACTCCTCATGAAGGAAGAGCCCAGGCCGCTCACTCTGGACGAGGTAAAGACCATGCTGGGGCCCCGCGTGCTCGCCCTGGAACAGGACAAGGTGTTCAGCATGTGGTTGTCGGAGAAGATGGAGGAGCTGGATGTGTCTGTCAACCCTGATGTCCTGTCCTCCATAGACTTCTCGACGCTTTAAGAGAAGCAACATGAAACGTCAAATTGGCTCATTGCCGTTGCTCCTCCTGCTCTTTATGGCGGGGCTTGCCGCTGCCGCGGCGGCGGCGGAGCCCGTCGACCATATCCTCGCGGTTGTGGAAAAGAAGCCCATATTCGCGAGCGATATTGAAGGAGCCGTCGCCGAGGAGCTCTATCTCCGCCGGATGAGAGGACAGCCCATGCCGTCGTCGGAAGCCGATCTCGAAGTGCTTCGCGTCGAGCTTCTCGACGCCATGATAGACAGGCAGATAGTGCTGGAAAAGGCCCGCAAGGAGGGCATTGAAGTCACGCGTCCGGAAGTCGAGGACGCGCTCAATAGCTGGGTAGTCGACCTCATGCAGTCCTCCGGTTCCGAGCAGGCGTTCATGGCGGAGCTTGAGCGGCAGGGGATGACCCTGCGCGGACTCAAAGACCGCTATCGCAAGGACCTCAGGGAGCAGCTTGTGATCTCCAAGTTCATGAGAACGGCCTTCACTTCGGCCAGCGTGGACGAGGCAGAAGTGAAGGAGTTTTATGAGGCGAAATACGATTCGCTTCCCGAAATCCCGGCCGTGGTCGGCATCTCCCATGTTCTCATAGTGCCCAGGCCCTCGCCCGATAAAGAGGCGGCGGTGCTCGCGGAGGTCAGCCGGGCGCTTGACCGCCTGGAGGGCGGCGAGCCGTTCGAGAATGTCGCCCAGGATATGACCGAGGACAACCTGACCAGGGATTCGGGGGGCTTCCTCGGAACGGTGAGCCGGGAGGACCTTGGCCCCGAGATCGCCGAGGCCGTGATGAGCGTGGAACCCGGGGAGATATCGCAGCCGACTCGCACGAGGTACGGTTTCGAGATCCTGAAGGTGGAAGATGAAAGTGACGGGATGCTCACCCTGAGGCATATCTTCTTTAAACTGCTGACGACGGCGGCCGACACCGCGGCGGCGTCCGATCTGGCGCTCGAGATCCGCGAGCGAGCCGTGTCGGGCGAGAGCTTCGAGGATCTTGCACGGGAGTACAGCGATGACGACCAGACGGCGGAAGCCGGCGGCTATGTGGGAGAGGTGGACATAGGTTCCCTGGGGGAGCCGCATGCTTCGGTGGTGGGAAGGATGAGCCCCGGCGAGGTGTCTCCCGTGCTTCCGACGGACTATGGATTCCAGATAATAAAGATGGTTACGCGCGCCGAGACGCGGAAGGCCACATACGAAGACTCCAAGGAGTATATAAGAAACCTGCTCGAGAGCAGGGCTCGCGAGCGCCAGTTCCAGGAATGGCTGGGGGTGACGCGCGAGGAGATATTCGTAAGGCGCTATGCGAATTGAGAGAAGTGCGCATTGAGACTTGACGTTTTTCTTAAACGCGTAGGTCTCTGCAAGCAGCGCACGCTGGCTAAGGAGTTGTGCGACAGGGGCAGGGTGAGGATGGACGGCGGAGTAGCCAGGGCCGGGAAGGAAGTAACGAGGGGCAGGAATCTGGAGATTGAGTTCAAACACGAGACTCTGAAGATAGAAGTTACCGGCCTCCCCCAGAGGAATTACAGGAGACACGAGGGTGAGGCCTTCTATGATGTGTTAGAGAGAGTCGAGATCGACCCCTTTTCCTGACTGCGCCCGGGCCCGCCTGGATTCCACTGTGAGAAAGTCCTCAAAACCGGAAATCGCGATAACGATGGGGGACCCCGGGGGCATCGGGCCCGAAATCGCCCTCAGGGCCGCCGCGTCTCATGCGATACGGCGCATCTCTGCGCCGGTTGTGGTGGGCGACATAGATTATCTGGACGCGCTGGCGGGTGAGCTGGGCTTCGAGGTTGTGCCGGATTGCGGGATCCGGCCGCGTGGGGGAGGGGGCACGGGGGGCCGGCCCGAGATCCGCGTGGCCGACAGCGGCGGCATCGCCCGTAAGGTGGCACTGGGAAAACCTTCGTTGCAGGGCGGCCGGGCGGCCGGCGCGGCCATAGAGAGGGCCGTCGAGCTGGCGCTTTCAGGAGCCGCCCATGGCATGGTGACGGCGCCGGTTTCCAAGGAGTCTCTGGCGCTGGCGGGCTACGGCATGATAGGCCATACCGAGTTGCTCGCGGGGCTCACGGGGACGAGGCTCTATGCCATGATGCTGGCTCGAAAGGGGCTCAGGGTGATATTCGCCACCACGCATGTACCCATATCCGGGGTCGCCCGCCGGCTCAAAAGGAAAGACCTGGTGGACAAGTTCTCCCTGGGTAGCCGGTACCTCAAGATCTACATGGGGATAAGAGAGCCCAAGATGGGAGTGTGCTGCCTCAATCCGCATTGCGGCGAAGGCGGGATGCTCAGCCGGGAGGAGAAGAAGACCATCATACCGGCTATCAAATCGGCAAGGAGAAAAGGTATAAATGTAGACGGGCCGTATCCTGCCGATTCTATATTCGGGAAGAACCTGGCGCCCGGTTTCGACGCTGTTATTGCAATGTATCACGATCAGGGTATGATTCCGCTTAAGATGGTGAGGCAGGAGGAAGTGGTGAATATAACGCTGGGCCTGCCCATAGTGCGCACCTCGCCCGGGCATGGCACCGCGTTCGACATCGCCGGCCGCCGTGCGGGGGGCGGTCGCGTCGCCGACTGCCGCGGAATGGTCTCGGCGACAAGGGAATGCGCCAGGATTGCGAAGAGGATGAAACATGCTGGTTGAGTTCCGGAATGTGAGTAAGAACTACCCCAGCGGTCTTATGGCCGTGAAGGGAGTGGACCTCACCATAGACAGGGGCGAGTTCGTTCTTCTGGTCGGCCCGTCCGGCGCCGGCAAGACGACCATCATGAAGATGATCTACATGGACGAGTTCCCGTCGCACGGAGAGGTCGTCGTCGGCAGATACTCATCCAGGTCGGTAAACGACCGCAAGATCGCCATGCTCCGCCGGCAGGTTGGAGTGGTCTTCCAGGAGTTCAGGCTCCTCAGGGACCTCACGGTTTTTGAGAACATCGCGCTCCCGCTTCGCGCCGTCGGAAAACGTGAGGGCCAGATCAAGAAGAGGGTCAGCAATGTGCTGTACTCCGTGGGCCTTTCTTCGAAGCGCCACCAGTTCCCGCTCAAACTATCGGGCGGTGAACAGCAGAGGGTGGCCATAGCAAGGGCCATGGCGCTGCGCCCTCCGATTCTGCTTGCGGACGAGCCAACGGGCAACCTGGACCCGGATACCTCGGAGCAGATTTTCGAGCTCCTCCTCGACATCAACAGGGGAGGGACGTCGGTGCTGGTGGCGACACATGAGCACGATATGGCGGGCCGGCTGGGCAAGAGAATAATCACCCTGGTGGGCGGCAGGCTGGTGAGTGACGGGGACGGAATAGCGGGGAAGGAATAGAATGTACATCCTGAAGCAGGCTTTCAGCGGGATAAAGCGCGCCGGTTTCATGTCTGTGGCGTGCATACTGATCACGACGTTCTCCCTGCTGATATTCGGCATCTTTCTTCTGGCGACGGCGAACCTGAGAGAAGTTCTCCGGTACGCCCATGAGAAAGTCGAGATTGTCGCTTTCCTGGAGGACGGGATCACTTCGGCCCGAATGGACTCGCTCGAGGCCGAGCTCAACGCCATACCCTTTATTGAGGACAGGACCTACGTATCTCCAGGCAGCGCGCTCGAGAGGCTTCGCGAGGAGTTCGGGACGAGGAGCTTCCTTCTCGACGCGCTTGAGGAGAATCCCATGCCGGCGTCGTTTGAGATTACGCTCAAACCGCAGTACCGGCTGAAGGACCGCGTGGTGAGCGTGGCGGAGAGAATCAGGAAACTGCCGGGCATAGAGGACGTCAGCTACGGCCGCGGGTGGATAGCCAGGCTCGAGAGCCTGGTCCGCATGCTCGCGCTCATCGACATCTGCGTGGGGGTTGTGGTGGGGGTGGCGTCGATAGTGACGGTCTCTTATACGGTCAGGCTCACGCTTTTCGCGCGCAAGGAGCACATCAGGGTGCTCAAGCTGGTCGGCGCAACCGACTGGTTCGTCATGCTTCCGTTCCTCCTGGAGGGTGTCATACACGGTCTGATTTCCGTAGCGATCTCGCTATCGGTGGTCTACGGGGCTTACCGCGTTATCGAAGTCAGGATCCCGCAGGCGGTTTATATGCCCCCCGGCATGATTCTCTTCTTCGCGTCATTCGGCGTCATATCCGCGGTGCTGGGAAGCTGGGTTTCGCTCAAGACTTTCATGAGAGCAAAAGACTAGGGGTTGGTCCGTTGAAACCTCTTTGGGTGTTTATAGCCGTTTTCCTCTTTGTGTCGGCGCCCGCGGGGGCGCCCGGAGAGGAGGCGCCCTATACGTCGAGGGAACAGGTCGAGGAAGAGATCCACCGCACGGAGGAGGAACTCGACGGCATACGCCGCGAGCTGGCCGAGAAACGCAAGCGGGCCGAAGAGCTGGCGGGAGAGGAAAGCGATCTTCAGGCGGAGATCGCGAGGATAAACGAGGAGATACGCCTCAACCGCAGCCTTCTCGACAAGCTGGCCGAGCAGAAGAGAGCACTGATGAGCGACCTCGAGTATTCTCATCAGGACCTTGCGCTGGCCGAGGTCGCGCTCTCGGATTCGCGCGAACTCCTTAACAGGCGGCTGCGGGCCATTTACAAGTTCGGGCGCGGGCAGGCCATGGAGATTCTGCTTACTTCCAAGACCTTCGCCGATCTCGCCAAACGCATCTACTACCTGACCATGATCACCGACCATGACCGCGAGATAATAGGAGCGTACACGGAGCAGGTCGAGTCCAAGCGCGTGCTGGTCCAGTATATCGAGGAGAAGAAGGAGAGGATCGAGGGAATCGAGGCGGAGGCGAGGGCGGAGGACGAGAACCTGAGGGCAAAGAAGGAGGAGAGAGACGGTCTTGTCGCCCAGCTAAAGGAGAAGCGCTACTACTATGAGAACCTTGCGCGCGAGCTGGAAGACGCCAGCCGCAACCTGGAGGCGGTTATAGAGACGCTCATGAGCCAGGCGGAAGTGCTGGCAGAGGCCGATACCACCTTCGAGGGCCGGATGGGTACTCTGATGTGGCCCTGTGACGGCGAAGTGATTTCCGAATACGGCATGGAAACGCATCCGCGCTTCGGTACGATCATAAAGAACAATGGAATAGACATCAGGACAACTCCCGGGAGCAAGGTTCGAGCCGTGGCGTCCGGGGAAGTCAGTTTCGCAGGTCCGCTGTCGGGCTTCGGGAATTGCATAATCATCGGCCACGGCGACGGCTTCTACACCCTGTACGGGCACCTTGAGTCCCTGCTGGTGTCCAAGGGCTACAGGGTTGGCGAAGGCGACGCAATAGGTTATATTGGGGAAACGAGCACCCCGGAGGGTGCGGTGCTGCATTTCGAGATCCGTAAGGGCAAAGCGCCACTTGATCCGACCAGGTGGTTTTTGAGATAAGGGCTGGGAAATATGGAAGAACAACATAGCAATCAAGCGCCCGACCGGCCACAGCGGGCCGAGCCAGAACGAGTTGAGCCGAAGCGGGCCGAGCCCCAGCGGGATGAGTCACAACGGGATGAGCCCGGGCAGCCGCAGACCGACCAGGGCCCTCCGGTCCCCGGCGATTCCTCCGGAGTCACCGCGGCTCCGGTTGTGGTGCCCAGGGTGGTGCAGGTCGAGTTCAAGGGTGAACGCCGGTCGTATTTCCTGAACGCCAAGAAACTCCCCATCGGCGAAGGCGACTACGTTGTCGTTCAGGTGGAGCGCGGCCGCGATACCGGCAAGGTCGTGAGAAGCGGCGACGTGCTCGATAAGATCCCCGACATCCGCCCGGTCAAGCAAGAAGTGCTTCGCAAGGCCTCCGATGACGACCTCCGCAAGTGGGAGGAGAACAAGAGGAAGGAAGAGGAGGCGCGGCGGGTTTGCGAGGAGAAAATAGCGACCCACGGGCTGAAGATGAAGCTCGTAGAAGTCGAGTACCAGCTCGACGGCACAAAGATCACGTTCTTTTTCACCGCGGACGAGCGCGTGGACTTCAGAGAGCTTGTCAAGGACCTGGCGGGGATTTATAAGACGCGTATCGAGCTCAGGCAGATAGGGGTCAGGGACGAAGCCAAGCGCCTCGGCGGCTACGGGTCCTGCGGCAGAAAGTACTGTTGTACGACTTTCCTTCAGGAATTCGAGCCGGTCACGTTGCGCATGGCAAGAGACCAGCGCCTCTCCTTGAGCCCCACGAAGATCTCCGGCGCATGCGGCAGGCTGATGTGTTGCCTGGCGTATGAGCGTGAATACTATATGGAGGTCGCGAAGCAGCTTCCAAAAGTCGGCCGGAAGCTGATGACCCCGTACGGCGAGATAACGGTTACCAAGATAGACATCTTCGCGCAGGCGGTGATCGCCGAGGATGAGAACGGCGAGGAAATGCGCCTCACGCTCGAGCAGGTCAGGAAGGCGACCCAGGCCGGGCCGGTCACAAGTCTGGAAGCCGGGCCCCGTGCGGAGCAGCCGCCGGAGTCGGAAAACGTGGGCGACGGCGACGAGCTGGCGACGGAAGAGCCGCCGGGAGACGAGCCCGAGAGCTGGGAAGGCAAGTAAGATGGCGGGTAAGTTCTACCTGACCACGGCCATAGACTACGTGAATTCCTTTCCCCACCTGGGAACGGCCTACGAGAAGATCTGCGCCGACATCATAGTGAAGTACATGAAGATGCGCGGCTGGGACACTTACTTCTCGATGGGTAACGACGAGCACTCCCAGAACGTGTGCAAGGCTGCGGTCGGCAAGGGCAGGGATCCCCACGCGTACTGCGACGAGATGGCGGCCGTGTTCCAGGAGACCTGGGCGGCGTTCGGCATCGAGTATGACGACTTTGTCCGCACGACCGAAGAAAGGCATACGAAGGCCGTTGAGGAGATATTCCGGCGGGTCGAGGCCAAAGGAGATATATACAAGTCCAAGTATGCCGGCCACTACTGCGTATCCTGCGAGGCCTTTTACCAGGAGGAGGACCTGGTCGACGGCAATTGCCCGACGCACAAGATGCCGGCCAAGTGGATCGAAGAGGAAAACTACTTCTTCCGGCTGTCAAAGTACGCCGGACCGCTTCTCGAGCACATCCGGGCGAATGAGAGCTTCATCATTCCGGAGGTGCGCAAGAACGAGATAGTGAGCTTCATCGAGCGCGGCCTTCAGGACGTGAGCATATCTCGCTCCGGCCTGGAGTGGGGCATCCCCGTGCCCGGCGATCCCGACCATTCCTTCTACGTCTGGTTCGACGCCCTCATAAACTACATCACTGTGCTCGGGTTCCCGGACGAGGGCGGCCTCTTTAAGAAGTACTGGCCTGCGGATGTGCATCTCATAGGAAAGGATATCACGCGCTTTCACTGCATCATGTGGCCATCGATGCTCATGAGTGCGGGGATTGAGCTGCCGAAGACCATCATCGGGCACGGCTTCATAAGCTTCAAGGGCGAGCGCATGAGCAAGACACTAGGCAATATAGTCGAGCCTCTGGACGCAGCCAGGAATTACGGGCCGGATTCACTGCGCTACTATCTGGCGCGCGAGGTCGTGTTCGGAAAGGACGGCGACTTCTCCTGGGAGCAGTTCATACAGCGCTATAACTCGGAGCTCGCCAATGACCTCGGCAATCTCCTCAGCCGGACGTCGGGCATGATCAATCAATACTTCGGCGGGAAGGTGCCGCCGGGAAGCTCCTGGCAGAATGAGGCTGCGAAGCGCCTGAGGCAGGAGTCCGTGGCGGCGGAGGCGCTGTATTTCGCCGCGATGGACAAGTACGAGATTCACAATGGCATTTCGGAAGTATTCAAGATAATCCGCGCCGGTAACAGGTATATAGAAGAGCGCGCGCCGTGGTCGCTTATGAAGCAGGACGGCGGCAGTGAGGAAGCCGGCAGTGTGCTGTTTGAAGTCAGCGAGCTCCTGAGAAGGATTGCACTGCTCCTGTCTCCCTTTATTCCCGCGAAGGCCCAGGCCATCTGGAGCGCCCTCGGGATAGAGGAGCGGATGACGGGCGCCGGGTTCGAGAACGGCCTCAGGTGGCGCGATTCATGGCAGGGACTTTCCGAAGCCCTGCAGGCCGGCGAGCCCCTGTTCCCCAGGATCGAAGAAAAGAAAGAGGGCGCGGGAGAGACGAAGCAGAAATCGAAGGCGAAGAAGGCCGGTAAGGCCGAAGACAAGGATGAGAAAATGCCTGACGCAAATGAGAACCTCATAAGCTTCGAGGAGTTCAAGAAACTCGACATAAGGGTGGCGCATATCAAGAGCGCGAGCATGGTGCCTGAGACATCGAAGCTAATGAAGATATTCATCGACATCGGCGGGGAAGAGCGCCAGATCGTCGCCGGAATCGCGGAGCACTATGCGCCGGAGCATCTGACGGGCAAGAATATTGTCGTGATAGCCAACCTCGAGCCCGCGAAGATCCGGGGCGTGGAGTCGCGCGGCATGCTGCTGGCCGCGACAGACGGGGACAAAGTAATACTGCTTACGCCTGATAAGGACGCCGCTCCGGGCTCCAGAATCTCCTGAGCCGTCCGCGTGACCGCGGAGGAATCGTCTTGATAGACTCTCATTCCCATCTCACCGCCAGGAAATACAGAAGGGACCTCGACGCCGTGCTGTCACGCGCGCGCGAGGGGGGCGTCGTTGCCATGATTACCGTGGGTTTTGACGTCGACTCGAGCGCCGAAGGCGTTCACCTCGCAGGGAAGCATGCGGACGTCTTCGCGGCGGCCGGCGTCCACCCGCATGACGCCGACACGGTTGACGACTTTATCCTGACATACCTGGAGGAGATGGCCGCGGACCCCAATGTGGTCGCGATTGGAGAGATCGGGCTGGATTACTACCGCAACCTGTCGCCGCGGCGCGTCCAAGAAGAGGTTTTCGTGAAACAGCTTGCGCTGGCGCGCAAGGTCGACCTGCCCGTAATCATCCATGACAGGGACGCTCACAGGCGGGTCATGGAGATCTTGAAGAGCGAGGGAGCGTCGCGTGGAGTGATGCACTGCTTCTCCGGCGATATGGGCCTGGCCAAGCAGGTGCTCGACCTGGGATTCTATATCTCCTTTGCCGGTCCGATTACGTACAACGGCGGAAAAGCCGGCGAGATCATAAGCAAGATGCCGCCGGATAGGCTGCTTGTGGAGACCGACTGCCCGTATCTCGCCCCGGTCCCGTTCCGGGGGAAGCGAAACGAACCCGCGTATGTGAAGTATGTCCTCGAAAGGGCCGCGCAGGCAATGGGCAAGACAGCCGGCGAAGTGGAAGCGCTCACCGACGAGAACGCCAGAAGGCTGTTTAACCTTCCTTCTTAAACACCGATACCAAGAGGTACCCTGGAAGGAAATTCCAGGGATAGAATATATAGCCCAAGAGCTCCACGAGGCCGAGCCAGGCCACCCTTAATATGGGCACTCTCGCGAAGTAATATTTCAGGAAGTGCAGCTCCGCAATGAACCCCATGCGGTATTCCTTCACAAGCCGCCCGGGGACTTTGGCCTCGAGGCCCCTGAGCGTGGAGATGGGCATCTCGTAGCCGGGCTGCCACAGGCCGAGGCGGTCGGCGTATGCCTTGCCGGCCTTGTATATTCGCGCGTCGGCTGAAGGGACCATTATTATGACCTTGCCGTCGGGCTTGGTGACGCGCAGCATTTCGCTTACCGCTCTGGCCTGCTCGGCCTCATCGAAGTGCTCGATCACGCCGCCGTTCCAGGTTACGTCGTAAGTGTCGTCCTCCATGGGCATATCGAGTATGGAGGCGTTGTAGGTCTCGGGATGGTATCCCTCGAACATGAAGCAGGCCTTGGAGAGCGTGAGAGCGGGTTCGGATATATCGAGCAGGCTGACTTCCGCCCCGCGCTTGGCCAGGCCGAGCGAGACCAGGCCGTGGCCCGAGCCCGGCTCAAGCACCTTCTTGCCCCGGGCGTCGGGAAGCTCGCGCTTTAGTATAGCGGACACTGTCCTGTAGATAATGTCCTTGCCGGCGACAGCCGGGATCTTGCTCCGCCGGCGCGTGTCCTTCCTCTGCCAGATCTCGTCCCAGCGCTCTTTCTGTTCCATATTCCTAAACTACCACCCCGTATTTCGGTGGCACAACACCAAATTGGCATGTTGGGCCGGGTTTTGTTGATCTGTTGTGCATTTTGAGACCTGACCCCTGGCTTGCCCTGGTTTTCCGTGGCACAAAGGGGAACATTAGAGGTGCTTTTATTGAAATCCGCCGCCAAATGTGTTATAATGGGAACGATCAGGATTAGCAGCCAGAGAACATCTATTGGTAGATCAAATATGGGCAATTGTATTCGGTATAGATACGTACATCGGCGCGGGCGAGTGCACCGCGCCTTCGCCTTTTAGTGGGAGGAGGTAGACCATGAAGCAGCGGTATATTCTGATTTTGTTGCTGGTGGCGGGCGTCACCGGTCTGGTCACCGGCAGCGCGGATGCGGCCGCGGGGGCTCACATTTATAATGTCCCCGCCCCGGAGATGAGAGAGACCGGGGAACATGTCTATTACAGGATAGAGGGATTCGGGTCCAGCACCAATCCCTATTACCCGGTGCTTCCCACCAAGACGGTTCACTATGAGGTGCCGTTCGCGGCCGAGAACATCGACGTAATGGTGTCCCCCACAGGGGCGCAGCCGCTGGGCACCTTCGACAATTACCTCATGCGCCAGCCGCCCCTTCTACTCGGGGACCCGACCTATAAGCCGCCCGCTAAGCCCGAGCAGCTTCCGGACGTGACGCCGGCCGAGTTCTACCGCTATGACGGCGTGCAGGTCATGAGGGGCCACAAGCTCATAAGCGTGACCCTGTATCCCCTGAGATACGACTTTGCCAGCGGCGAGATCACTTATGTGTCCTCATACAGCATTCAGGTTTCCTATTCCATGGCCGTGAGCGACAGGGAGTCAATGGAGATGGCGATGGGCGAGCGCTCGCGCGCTTTCGAGCCGCTTGCCAGGGGCATAATAGAGAATTACGGCGAGTTCGACGAGACCCTCTCGGCGGGCAGGCCAGCAGAGCCCCTCTACGATCTCAATGATCCGCAGTACGCGATTATCACCACTTCGACCTTCGAGAGCGCGGCGCAGGACCTCGCGGACTGGAAGACCAAGAAGGGCGTCCCCACGGAGGTCTACCTGGTTTCCTGGATCGAGTCCAACTACACGGGCTACGATACCCAGGAGAAGATCAGGAATTTCCTCCGGCTCAACAACTCCACACCGCGCTTCGACTATGTGCTGCTTCTCGGTGATACCAATACTATCCCCGCGAGATACTGCTGGTCACAGGACGGCGACGATGTGCCGGCGGACTACTATTTCTCGGACGTAGTCGACGGTTCGATCGGATCCAGCTATGACTGGGATACAGACAACGACCATGTGTGGGGAGAATTCAGCGATACCATTACCTGGCTTCCGGATACGTATGTGGGCCGCGTGGCGAGCAGAAACGCCACCGAAGTCCAGGACTATGTTGATGCCATAATCGAATACGAGACCGATCCGCCCGTGAATTCATGGCCCACGAAGGCGGTTTTCGGCTCGGCATTCGCCAATTACCCCGAGCCCGGATACGATCACACCGACATGGCGGCGGTGGCCGAGCATGTAAGGACGGACTTTCTCAATCCGGCCGGAGTGACTTATGACAGGCTCTACGAGGCGGACGGTATATACCCCACGTCGTATACCTACGATTACGCTCTTACGGCCACCAACTTCGAGACAAGGGTCGGTCTAGGCTGCGGTTTTGCGTTTCCGAGCGGCCACGGCAATCCGTCCGGCAACTACCGCCTCATATGGTCATGGGATGACGGAGACGGCTACTACGACGACGGCGAGGGTTCATGGGCCGACCTCTGCACACAGAGCTACAATCCCTCAACGGGCGAGGAGAAACCCTATGTGCTGGTCGGCGCCTGTCAGGCCGGGTGGTTTGACCGCACAGGTGCGTGCCTGGGCGACTACGTGATCGCCAACTGGGGTATCGGATGTGTAGCCTCCGCGAGGAACTCATATTACTGCGTGGGCTGGGACGACCCCGACTGGCCGTGGAACCAGGGCCAGGAATACCGGTGGTGGGAGGAGATCTTCTCCAACGGCAAGATCCATATGGGCCAGATACACGGCGACAACAAATACAACTATGCCAGCGATTTCAACACGCTTTACGACGGCGACTACGGGCCGGACAACGACTACGCGTCGCGCAAGAACATGTTCTCGTCCAACCTGTTCGGCGACCCGGAGCTTCCGGTATGGACGGACACCCCCACGGCGCTGGCGGCGAGCCATGACGCCACGCTGCCGGTCGGCCCGTCTTCGTTTACGGTGACGGTGACATCGGGCGGCAGCCCACTTTCGGGCGCCACGGTCTGCCTGTGGAAGGGCACGGAGGTCTATCTTGTCGACACGACCGACGGGTCGGGAGAGGTGACGTTCAGTCCTTCGCCGGCGACCACCGGCACCATGTACGTAACCGCGTCTAAGCACAATTACATCCCGGAGGAGAGCTCCGCGACGGTGGAGGAAGGCGGAGACACCGAGGACCCGGTAGTTACGGTGACATCGCCTGACGGTGGGGAGACCTGGGGCGTCGGCTCGGCTCATGACATCACCTGGGCCGCCACCGACAATGTCGGTGTGACCTCCATAGATATCCTGCTTTCCACCGACGGTGGTTCTACTTTCCCGACGACCATAGCCACGGGCGAGGCGAATGACGGAACTTATCCATGGACGGTGCCGGCTGAGATTACGACTCAGGCGCGGGTCAAGGTCATCGCCTATGACGCTGCGGCCAACAGCGGCGAGGATGTCAGCGATGCCGACTTCGAGATCAGCGACATGACCCCTCCTTCGGTGACGGTCAGCGACCCGAACGGCGGCGAGGTCTGGGGCATAGGCACGGTTCACAACATAACCTGGAGTGCCATGGACAATATCGGCGTGACCTCGGTAGACCTCTATCTTTCCACCGACGGCGGCTCTACTTTCCCGACGACCATAGCAACGGGCGAAGCCAATGACGGCACGTATCCATGGACGGTGCCCTCGAGCCCCACGACTCAGGCGCGGGTCAAGGTGGTGGCTCATGACGCCGCCGGCAATCCGGGCGAAGATATCAGCGATAACAACTTCGAGATCCACGACGGCATAGACCCGTCGGTTACGGTGACTTCGCCCAACGGCGGGGAGGTCTGGGATATCGGTACGGTTCATTCGATTACGTGGACGGCGACGGATAACATCGGCGTGACGTCGATTGACATCCGGCTCTCGACCGACGGCGGCGCCACCTTCCCGACTGTCATCGCCACGGGCGAGGCCAATGACGGCTCATATCCGTGGACGGTGCCGTCGAGTCCCACGACGCAGGGGCGGGTTAAGGTGCTCGCGCACGACGCCGCGGGGAATTCGGGCGAAGACATGAGCGATGCCAACTTCACCATACGCGACGGCACGGACCCGTCTGTCACGGTGCTAGACCCCAACGGCGGTGAGGCATGGGAGGTCGGCTCGGCTCATGATATCGAGTGGAACGCAACGGACAATATCGGCGTGACTTCGATCGACATCCTGCTGTCCACCGACGGCGGCGCGACGTTCCCGACGACGGTAGCGACGGGCGAGGTAAACGACGGCACTTATCCCTGGACCGTACCCGACGAGGTGACGACACAGGCGCGTATCAAGGTCGTAGCCTATGACGCCGGCGGGAATTCGGGAGAGGATATAAGCGACGCCGACTTCGAGATCGTGGACACCAGCGACCCGGTCGTCACCGTGACGTCTCCCAACGGCGGCGAGGTCTGGGACATCGGGTCGATCCGCAGCATCACCTGGACGGCCACCGACAATGTCGGCGTGACCTCAATCGACATCCGGCTTTCGACCGACGGCGGCGTTACCTATCCTACGGTTGTCGCCACGGGCGAGGACAACGACGGCGTCTATCCCTGGAATGTGCCGGCTGTGCCGACGACGCAGGGACGCGTTAAAGTGATCGCGCATGACGGCGAAGGCAACACGGGTGAGGACGTGAGCAATGCCAACTTCACTATCCGCGACGATACGAGCCCGTCCGTTACGGTGATCGAGCCGAACGGCGGCGAGATATGGGACATCGGAACGATCCACGACATAGAGTGGAACGCGACGGACGACGTCGGGGTCGCGCATGTCATGATCCTCCTTTCCTCCGACGGCGGCCTGACGTATCCTGATACGCTGGCGACGGGAGAGGCGAATGACGGCGTCTATTCATGGGATGTGACGCAGGCCGCGACGACTGAGGCGCGTATCAAGGTCATCGCAAGTGACGCAGGCAATAACAGCGGCCAGGACATAAGCGACGCCGATTTCGAGATCTATGACCCGCTGGCCGGCACGGATATAACGGCGGACATTCCGGCAAGCGCGGTCATAACCGGAAACTCCCCCAATCCGTTCAGCGGGGCCACGGCGATCAGTTTCGGAATACCTCGCGACGGCAGAGTGCGGTTGGCGATGTACGACGTGAGCGGCAGGGAGGTTGATGTGCTGGTCGACCAGGCTTTCCCGGCCGGTTACCATTCGGTCACCTGGCAGGATGGCGGCGCGACGGGTACGGGACTCTATTTCATAAGGCTGAGGTTTGATTCTGAAGAGGTGACACATAAGGTTGTGATTTCCAGGTAGTAAGGGCAGGAGGCCCGAAGCAGTTGACGGGCCCCGGCAGGTTGTGCCGGGGCCTGTTTTTGTAGTTCTTGTTTCCCACGGGTCCTATCTCTGGTGCGCGTGGCCCGTCTCCGGTACCCGAGGACTGCCTCTGTGCCTCCTGAGAGCCGGTGCCTGCTGCGATACGATTGTGCATTTTGAGACCTGACCCCATCGCGATGTGCATTCTAAGACCTGACCCCACCTGACCCCAATTGCTTGACCGGGCGGCGGGCTTTCTCATAGAATCTCAGGACAAAGGAGGTGTGCGATGGAAATGATGCAGCAGCCGGACAGCCCGGAGGAATCCCTGAAGCGCGCTTGCAGGATCGCGGCGGACAGCGCGGGATGGATGAAGCTCCTCGGAGTTCTCTCAATCATACAGGGCGTATTCGCCGTGTTCACCATATGGGGCATTCTCATCGCGTGGCTGCCCATCTGGCTGGGAGTGATTCTGTTCAGGGCCGCCAACGAGGCCGAGATGTCGGCGGCCGGCCTTACGAACCATCTCGAGTCCTATCTCAAGCGGCTCAACAAGTACTTCCTCATCCAGGGTATACTGGCCCTGCTCATGATTGTGGTCGGACTGGTCATGGCGTTCGTGTTCGGAGGGCTCTTCCTGGCCGGGATCCTGGACTAGGGATCAGATTCCCGGAAGCGTGTCGGCGTTAAGGGTTATGCCGCGGTCGGTGTAGCGCTCGCCGCATATGCGGTATGCGGCAAGATAGAAGTGGTGCTTTCCTATTGAGAAGCGGACTACATTGGGCTTTATGAGCCGCGGCTTCCTTATCTTCCTCTTTCCCGTGGCCAGCGCCATGATGAGCGAAGCCTTGGGGTGGAATTGCCTGTCCTTAAGCTGGGACACCCATGGAGGCATGGTGGTCTCGTCCGCCTCGCTGAACCTCCAGCCCTTATCTTTTACCAGTTGCTTCTCGATATCGTAAGGGTGGGTATGGAAGTCCGCCACGATGTCGGCGCCGAGCATCAGGTAATCCATGACGGCCATCTGGATCTCCACGCTGCGGAGATCGTAATCCACCCGGTCCACGAATCCCTCCGCCCTGACCTGTGTTCGCACTCCCCTCAAGTGTACATAATGGGAGGTGTGCTTGCCGTGCCCCCGGCGCCTCTCTTTGCTCGAGCGCGTCGAGCCCAGGCAGATGCCGTATACTTCGGTGAAAGGGGTGCCCTTTCCCTTTGGTACCGAATAACCCTCGAGGGCGAGAAGCAGCATGTCGCCTATGGCCCGGTCTTCCAACCTTATGGTCATGTCCTCATGCCGTTCGTCTACCTCGAAACGCCACGGCGTCTTGCTGTCGGCCACGAGGTCACGGTACTCGCTGAGATGCATGTCCAGCTCGTTCCATAACGCCTCGAGGCACTTGATCTCGCGTTTGTGGACCTTGTGGCGCGTGGAAACCGTTCCCTTGCTGGCGCCGTAAATGCTTTTCTCATACCATGCCCGGGGGATCTTGTACCTGTCGAGGGCGACGCGCTTCTCGATCCTGACGAGCAGGTTGTAAAGGTTGCCCCGGGGCACGGATTTGCGGTCGGCGTGCCCCGTGAAGAGGGTGAATGCAAGGGCGCGTTTGATATCGAACCTGATCTTGCTGCACCGGCGGTTTCCGTGGCAGCGCCTTATGTAGGAATCCAGCGCCTCGTTGAATTCATGTATGTATTTGCAGTAGCGAGTTAACCTTGGCATAAGCCCCCAAAACTCCCTTCCAAAACATTGTATTTATCGGCAGGAGGGACGTCAAGGTGGAGCTCTCAGGCGTCGCCGGAGGTCGCATGTCGCATACTCGGTGCAATTGGCGCATTATACGAATATTCGGGTGGTCCGGGTTTATCCAGCGATGCCCCCGGGAGCGCCGGAATACAAGCCCCGGGAGAGCACTATGCAGGCGCTTTCACACCCCCAATCCGCTTGACATCCCTAAATTACTGTGTTATACTACACGTGGTCAGAAAAACCGAAACGAGGTGATGTCAGCGACAGCTTGCTAAGAGGTTAGGACTCAATAGAGTCCAGTTCACGATCTAAAACTGAAGGTCTTGAAATGAACCTCTGGCAGGCAGAGTGCGCTGGCGTTTTTCTTCCTATCCTGGAATCTCCGCATTGTCTCCTGCCGGCCCTGCTTATGGGCGCGACCTTGAGCCAGCTCGCAATCCTTAAGAAACACGGCCTGCGGCTCAAGAAGAGCCTTGGGCAGCACATCCTGGCGGACGCCAATATCGCGCGCAAAATAGTGGACGCCCTCGACCTTAGACCCGATGAGGGCGTCGTGGAGATCGGTGCGGGCCTGGGGGCGCTTACCACCGAGCTTTCCAGCCGCGCGGGGCGCGTCATCGCCATCGAGATAGACGGCCGGCTGGCCTCCGCTCTCCGCGAGGAGACCAACGGCAACGTGGACATCCTGGAGGCCAATTTCCTTGCGCTCGACTTCGGTAAGCTCCTGGCGAAATATCCCGATATTAAGACATGGAAGGTAGTGGGCAATCTTCCCTACTACATCACGACGAACATACTGCTTCATCTCATAGACGCGAGGGAGCATTTCAAGACGGCCGTGATAACCGTGCAGGACGAATTCGCGAAGCGTATCGTGGCCGGACCCGGCACGAAGGACTACTCTTCGCTTTCGATACTGATCAGATACAGATTTGAGCCGGAAATCATGTTCCAAGTCAAACAGACAAGTTTTTTCCCACGTCCCGACGTGCGGTCTAGCGTCGTACGTCTAAGCGTGCTCGAACGACCTGGGGTTGATGTGAGAGAAGAGGGGCTTTTCTTTCAGACTATAAGAGCGGCGTTCGGGCAGAGGCGGAAGACTCTGAGAAGGAGCCTCAGGCAGATACCAGGGCTAACGCCGGAAACGATAGAAGTCGTTAGTCGCATGTCGGGCGTGGGATCAGATAGAAGACCGGAAGACCTTTCGATAGAAGAATTTGCCAGCCTGGCTAACGCGGTGAAGGATGTGGTTGGGTGATGGCGCGGCTTATCGCGTTACAATTCCTCATTATCCTTCTGGGGGCCGGACTGTTGTCGGCCTGCCTGGCGCAGGACGCCGACGGAGAGCCAGCCGACTCTGCAGGGGCGGCGGACTCCGCGGCGGTGGTGGATGGCTTCGAGGAAGACGATGAGAGCCCGGACGATGAGCGCTCCGACCTCGAGACGGAGCCTCCCGACTTCGAGGCGGCCCCCCCGGCGGGCCGCCCGGGATCTCTGCCCGTCTCCTATGAACACTGGTACGACACAACGCATCCGTCTGTGGAGTTCTCGTTCTCAAAGGAGAAAGACGTCGGCAACTGGGACGCCAGGATCGCACTAAACCAGCAGTTTGGAGCCAAGTTCACGGCGCGCCTCAATGCGTCGATTCGCAACCATGAGAACACCACCCTGAATCGCGCCGACGCGAGCGACGGAACGAGTGCGTCCCTGTCGTACCAGCTGAATCCCGACGTGAGCTTCTCGCTCAACTACAACTCAACCGTGCTCGCCAACTGGTACAATCTCAAGGGCGGGGCCCCCGATGACAGAAAGAAGCGGGGGAGTTTCACGGTCGCAGCCGACATGTCAAAGGCCCTGACGAGCGGCCTCGGCCTGAGAGTCCACTTCGGCGGCGGCGCCACGCAGAACTCGTACACCAACCAGAGGAACTCCGGCAACCAGGGCGACCTCGGCGCCTCAATGACGTTTAATCCCCTCGGATCGAGCCTCCGCGCGTCGGCTGACTACACGAGTAAGCAGAGCTTCCTGAACTCCGAGCTGGCCGACTCGACCGGGGCTCTAACGCTTGAGACCAAGGACAAGACCGTCTCACAGAACCTCTCCTTCAACGTGGGCTTCGACCTGTTTCCCGGCATGCGCGTCGGGACCAATTTCCTCGCGAATGACGAGCAGAAGCAGCGCCCCGAGCAGCTTACCAACGAGCAGGAAACGGAACGGAATAAGCGGCGCGGCGTGTCGGTGAATACCAATTACAGGTTTTCAGACAGGTTCACATGGGAGGCCGCTGTCAGCCTGAGCAGGTCGAAGAGACGCTTCCTTGTCAGGTACGACAGGAACAGCGACGTCAACAACGCCGCGATAAACGGCAGCATGAAGATCATCCCGTGGAGCGGTGCGACTCTGAGCATGGGCGGGAAGTGGAGCGACGCCCGCTCTGAATATATTACGGCCGATACGGGCAACAGCATACAGAAATCCCTCAGTCTCAAGTACGCCCAGAAACTCGGGCCCAAGGCGGATGTCAGCTTCAGCGCCCTGTCGGACCTCTCCGTCACCGCCTATGACGACAAGGTGGCGAATTTCAAGGACAGGGATTTGCTGACCAACCGCTACAGGCTCGATTTCGGCTATAAACTGCGCCCGCGCATCAGTCTTTCCCTCGGCGGCGAGTTCTCCGACGAGACCAACGTTTACACGCAGTCCAAACAGTCGGCCAGTAACAGGAACGCGGAGCGGTACAGGGTAACCGGAGCCTATGACATCAAGACATGGAAAAGCGTCAGCATCAATCAGAGATACGAAATCAGCCAGGTCTTCACGGATTACCATTACGACGACACGCGCAACACGCTGGTAAGGAACTCGAATATAAATACCAGCGTGGACTTCAAGATCGTCAGCAGCCTCGGCCTCAACCTCCGCCATAATTACAAGTACCAGGACCAGGGCAGTTACAGGAGAGAGGGCGGGCAGCGTCTTTACGGGAGGGCGACCGAGAGCGAGTCGCACCTGCTCAGCATCGCCTTAAACTACAAGATGGGCAAGCACCTCAATTTCAGGATCCGGCAGGGATTCTTCACGGATACGCGCTGGAAGTACCAGGATGACGGCTCAAAAGAGCTTGAATACGTTGTGCAGAATACCGACATAAGTGGTAGGGTGGGCTTCAATTACAAGATCGGCGACACTTCAGAGCTTGCCTTCCACGTTGAGCACAACAGGAAGGAAGGCGACCGCGTAAACGCGGCTTTCAGGAATTACTGGAATGCGGAAATCCGAGCAAAGCACATCTTCTAGGCCCGCGGCCAGGGCGGCCCTGATTCTGATGGGATGCCTGGGGCTGGCCGTGGCGACGTCCTGTTTTTCCACCAGGGACGCGGCCGCCCCGACGACCGGCAGCGGCGACGTGCCCCTCAACCCGCTCTCGGCCTCGGATGTGCTGTATAACATGGAAGTCGCAATCAAGCAGAAGGACCCCGTCTATTACGAGGAGCTATTCTCTGAGGCATTCCGGTTCAGTCCATCCTCATCTGATTCGGCGGAAGTCGAGAAGGACTTCCCCGGGGCCTTCTCAAACTGGGACAAGGCGGTAGAGACGGGAGTGATGACGTATATACTAGATCCCGTGCGCAGCGGCATTGCGCGCCTAAATCTCCTGGAGGAAATTCTGGACTTCACGGATACGACTTATGAATATCAGGTGGATTACGACCTGATTCTGGAGCATATGGACGAGGAGGGCACACCGACTTATATGGGTTACTACGGCCAGGCGCGGCTCTTCCTTAGGAAGCTGCCGGATGGCTACTGGTATATAGAGAGATGGTCCGACTTCAACGAGCCCCCGGAAGTTTCGTGGGGCCGCCTCAAAGGCGAAACCAGAGGAAGAATGTAAGGGAGGGTAGCGGTATGAGACGATGGGTGCGGGTGCTTCTAATGATCTCTTTTTCGCTTTACATGGTGGGCTGCTCGGTAAGCAGCGACGACGGCCCGCCGGTGGACCCCGAATTCGACCGGACGACACCGGAGAACCTCATCAAGTACTTCGCGGATGCATATGAGAAGGAGGACATTGATAAATACGAGGAGTCTCTTCACGACCAGTTCCTGTTCGAGTTCCTTCCCGACGACGCCGACTCTGCGGGGCTGCCGCCGGACACGCCCTGGTGGGGAAAAGTGTCGGAGGTGACCGCCGCCGGGAAGCTATTCGACGCAGCGACCATAACCAAGATCGAGATGGATCTTCCGATTGACGTGGGCCCATGGGATACGGAAGACGGGCTGGGTTTCCGGCTGGATCCCCTGATCAAAGTCACGGAGGAGAAGCCGGATTATACCGAGCCCAAGGTCTACCAGGTTGAGGACAGCTATCTGTACGTAGAGACCGTCAGGGACCCGTATGACGAGGACCTGTGGGTGTTCAAGGAGATCACTGAGACGAAGAAGGAAGGCTTTCTCGCCAGCGCAGGAAAGTGAGCCAAGGATTGGGGTAGCCAAGCTTACAGCCGCCATTGCCGTGCTTGTGGCGTTGGCGGCTCTCGTTTACTTCTCGCGTGACGCCATAGAACGCGTCATAGCGCCGGAGCGGCCCGATGTCGCCGCCATAGCCGCGGCCGTGGACAGCGCCTATGCCCGGATACGGCCGGTGAGCATCGACTCCAGAAGCGTAGACATGGACGGCAGGCCGGTCCGCTGCGACTATGTAAGGCTCAGCCGCAGCCGCTCATTGCTGAGGGCCAACCTGGAGCTGACCCGCGCCGTAGAAAAGGCTGGAGGAGGCGTCCTTTATGGTATAGAGTCATACGATGAGCCGAAACGGAAGCAGTTCCTGACCCTGGGCATATCGAGCGATGACAGCCTGGTATGCGAAGTCAAGCTCGAGAGGGGGATTCGGTAGGCGGAGGTAGGCTTGAATGGCTAGACTGGCAATCAATGTTGACCATGTCGCAACCGTCAGGCAGGCGCGCGGCATAACCTTTCCGGACCCGGTCGAGGCCGCGGTGCTGTGCGAGCATGCCGGAGCGGACGGCATCGTGGTGCACCTCAGAGAGGACAGGCGGCATATACAGGACCGGGACGTCAGGCTCCTCCGGGAAATTGTGAAGACCAAGCTCAATCTCGAGATGGCCGCCACCCCGGAGATAATAGCCATAGCCCAGGAAGTGCGCCCCGACATCGTGACGCTCGTGCCCGAGAAGCGGGAGGAGCTCACCACGGAGGGCGGGCTGGACGTCAAGGGCAACCTCCAGGCCTTCGAGCGCGCCATAACCGAGCTCCGCGACGCCGGTATCCGCGTGAGCTGCTTTGTGGACCCGGATATCTCCCAGATCAAGGCCTCAATCGACTCTGGCGCCGACATAGTAGAGATACACACGGGCGCTTACGCCGAAGCCGCGGACGAGGAGGCGGCCGGGATCGAGCTTGAGAAGATCGCCAAGGTGGCCGGATTCGCGTCAAAGGGGGGCTTGAGGGTAAGCGCGGGGCACGGCCTCAACTACTGGAATACCAGGCCGGTAGCCGGGATCGACGAGGTAGAGGAGCTCAGCATCGGGCATGCCATTATCGCGAGGGCCATCATGGTGGGCCTGACCCAGGCCGTCCAGGAGATGATATTGCTCGCCGAGTAGGCCGGGGGCCGCACTCCGGCGGGCCCCGAGGGGCGATTCGACCGGGCCCGGGGGCCGATTCGGCCGCCGGACCGCCCGGATTTACCTGTTGACACAGCCTATGGGGCACCTTAAACTATCTTCTCGGTTATTCCTTGAAGATGAGCCGCATGCGGCTCTTATTGCTAGCTGCATATCCGAAACGAACTTAAAAAGAAGGGTCTCCGCATGGGCAGTGTGAAGTGGCGTATAATTCTGATCGCGATAGTCGTGATAGTCGCCCTGTACTATCTCTACCCCACCCTGAAGATTGTGTCCCTTTCCCCCGAGGAGAAGGCCGACATGCCAGCCGAGGAGTTCGCCCAGCTTAAGAACAGGGCCATTCACCTGGGCCTGGACCTTCAGGGTGGAATGCACGTCGTCCTCGAAATCGACAAGACCGCAATCCCCGACGACGACCTCGAGAACACCATGGATAAGGCTGAAACGGTCATCCGCAACCGTATAGACAAGTTCGGCGTGTCCGAGCCCATAATCCAGAAGCAGGGCAACGACCGCCTGGTGGTGCAGCTCGCCGGCGTGCAGGACGAGGAGCGGGCCAAGGAGCTGCTGGGCCGCATGGCCCTCCTGGAGTTCAGGCTTCTCAAGGAGGGGGACGAGTTCAGGCAGATTATCGCCACCGTGGACGAGTCGCTTCACGTCGATATCAGGGAAATGACGGCCGATCTTGCGGCAGAGGAGTTCGAGCGCGAGCTCGAAGAGGCGGCCATGGACTCCGATACCACCGGGCTCCGCGACGAGCTGGAGGAAGAGCTGGCCAGGGGCCGGTCCTTGAGATCCATGATAAACTTCATCCCCCTCGGGAGCGGAGAAGCGGTGCATGAGAACGCCATGGTCGAAGGCAAGTACATTCCGACCGTAAAGCGCATATTGGAACTCGCCGACGAGCGCGGCCTTATACCCGTAGATGTAGAGGTGCTCTGGGACTATGAGGTCGAGCAGGGCAAGGAAGACACCTTCCAGTACATCTACCTGGCCGAGCGCAAGCCTCAGCTCACCGGCAAGCACATCAAGCGCGCCTCCGTGGGATTCGGGCTCGACCCCGACTACCCCAACATGCCCGGCGTGCGCATGGAGATGAACCGGGTGGGGCGCTCGCTTTTCGCCAAGACCACGGGCGAGAATATCGGCCGCAGGCTGGCCATCGTCCTGGACGACAACGTACACTCGGCTCCCAATATCAAGGAGAAGATCCGGAGCGCCACGGCGTCTATCACGGGCAGTTTCGACGGCGATACCGCCAAGGCCCTCGCGGTCGTGATCGAGGCCGGCGCGCTGCCGGCGCCACTCATATTCGCGGAGGAGCGTTCGGTCGGGCCCTCGCTGGGACGCGACTCCATATCCGCGGGCGTCAGAGCCGCCATAATCGGCCTCATCGCCGTAGCCATATTCATGGTGATTTACTACCAGCTCTCGGGAATGCTGGCCATACTGGCGCTTGTCCTCAACCTCATCATAGTCCTGGCTGCGCTGGGCGGGCTGCGCGGCACGCTGACGCTGCCGGGCATCGCGGGTATCATCCTCACCATCGGCATGGCGGTTGACGCCAACGTGCTCATATTCGAGCGAATCCGCGAGGAGCTCGGCCTCGGCAAGACCGTGAGACGGGCCGTAAAGGACGGATACTCGAGAGCCTTCTACACGATTCTCGACGCCAACATAACCACACTGATCGCCGCTGGCGTTCTGTACCAGTTCGGCACCGGCCCCATAAGGGGATTCGCGGTAACGCTTTCCATCGGTATTCTCGCGAGTATGTTCACGGCGATCATCGTGACCAGAACCGTATTCGACGGCATAACAAGCGTAAGAAGAATTGACAAGCTGAGCATTTAGCGAGGTCGACAATGAGATTTTTCACAAAACCGGATCATGATTTCATCGGGTGGCGGAAGAGAGCCTTCCTCTTCTCGGCGGTGCTCATCGGGGCGGGCCTCATATCTCTCGCCATACACGGGGGCCCCGAACTCAGCATCGATTTCAGGGGCGGCGTTCTCGTACAGGTCAAGTTCGACCGCCAGGTTACCACGGAGGACGTTCGCTCGTCCCTGGACAAGATCGGTTACGGCGACGTCGAAATACAGAGGTTCGCCTCGGGCGACGAGTTCATAATCCGCGGCCCCTACGAACCCGATGAGGACGTCTCCGGCGACATGATAGCGGCTATCAGGCGGGACATGGCCGGCGCCGACGTCGACGTCAGGCGCGTCGAACTCGTAGGGCCCAAGATCGGCTCGGAGCTGGCCAAGCGTGCCGCGCTCGCCGTCGGCATCGCGCTTCTCGCTATCCTCATATACATAGCGTGGCGTTTCGAGTTCAGGTTCGCCGTGGCTGCGGTTGTTACGCTTCTCCACGACGTTCTCGTGACGCTGGGTCTCTTTTCGCTCACGGGCAGGGAGATCTCGCTGGCGGTAATAGCCGCCTTCCTGACGATCGTGGGCTATTCCCTTAACGACACCATCGTCGTATTCGACAGGATAAGGGAGGATCTCCGGAAGTATCACAGGAAGCGCTATGAAGAAGTCGTAAATGCCAGCATCAACGAGACACTGAGCAGGACGGTCATCACATCGCTCACTACGCTCGTCGTCATCCTCTTCCTCTTCTTCATGGGCGGCGAGGTCCTGAGGGACTTCTCATTCGCGCTCCTCATCGGCGTGCTGGTGGGTACGTACTCGTCCATATTCGTGGCCAGCCCTATTCTGGTGGAGTGGAACAGGAAATCGCCCGCGAAGCGCCGCTAGACCGTACCTGCGGACTGTACATGAAAGGCGACACGGTTATCCATTTTTGGACAGCAATCCGGCTGTGTGTATTATAATCATATTGTAAGACCCCATTTTACAGGGTCTTGGGAGGAGAGAACGGGGATGGGCGGCTGGCACGGCACTTGCTCTAAAGAGGAGGTAGCCTGATCATGAGATGGGTACTTAAAGCCAGCGCGGTCTCCCTTCTCAGTGTGGTGGTGATGATGACGGGTCTGTGTGGGGGTGAGGAGAACCGCCGGGGAGTTACCGAAGAGAGCCCCGAACCAGTTAGTGACGCGGGGGCCGGAACCAAAACTCGCGAAGAGCTCACGCTCGAATCGCAAAAGGCAAAGGGTTCTCAGGAGGTAACGCGTGAGGCGCTCGAAGTGCTGGGTGCGATCGAAGAGGGGTGGCGGAGAAGCAGCGCCAAGCCGTTTGGCACACACCTCGGCAAGGGAAAGGTGAGGATTGACCTTGGGGAGGGCGGACCGCGCGGCGGGCTTTTTACCAGGAGCCAGGCTTACTACCTGCTCAGCGATTATCTGGAAGATTTCCGAACGGTCGAACTCAAAGTCGAAAAGACATCCACCGAGACGAAGTCGGGTTCCCGGCCGTACATTCTCTTTGAGAGAGCCTACCGCACACAGGATGGCGCAGAGATGAAGCAGGTCGTTTTCGTATCACTGAGCCGCGAAGACGACGCCTATGTCATCTCCGAGTTGAGGGCCATCCCTTCCAAATAGGTCTTCGCTCTCCCTGTGCAGGCAGGGGTGGCCGTGTCGCGAAGACGGCTCGTACTGATTCTTGAAATTCTGCTGTTTGCGGCTGCGCTTCTGGACGTAAGCACCGGCTGGGCGTATTTGTCGGCCTGGGCGGCAGCCGCGCTTCTCGCGGCCAGCGTCGCCGGCCTGGTCCTGGGCCGCGGCTGGAAGCGCTCTATCTGGTTTGCGCTTCTGGCAGTCGCCTTCGTAATCCACTTCTCCTATTCCGAGTACATACGCTTCGAGGCGAGGAACTGGGAAGGGGTGCGCGCCGAGAAGGCGAAGCGGGCGCTCAACCGGTCGCTGGCCGTCATAGACGACATATCGGACGAGGTGTCGGACCTGGCCCGTCACGCGGCCCTCGAGGGGCCGGTGGTACGGGCTCTCGAGGAGAGGGATTACCGCGTGGTCTTCGCGGAGCTCGAGTCCATGCTGTCTTCGGGTGGAAGCGCCGGCCGTTCCTCCGGCCTTGTCCTGACCGACCCCAGGGGCACTGTAGTCGCCTGGGGCGGGCGGCTCCCGGGCAAGCTGCCTGCGATGGAGGGGATGCCGGATGCGGGTCACCTCAAGTTCTTCGAGAGCACGACGGGCTACTGGCTGGAAGCCGGCGTGCCCGTCGAAGCCGGCGGAGTGCCGGTCGGCGCCGTGTATGCCCTAGATATGATTGAGGCGAGGTACCCCGGCGTGCTGCCGCACGGCATAGGGCGCTCCCTCTCGGAACGCCTTTCGGCGGATGTCGGGCATACGGTCGACTACACTCCGGTCGGGAATGAGCCGGGCGCGGGCGGCGGCCGCTTCGCCGTGTTCGAAGCCGTGCAGCTTAAAGGCGGTGAAGTCGCCGGCACGCTTACAGTCGTCGGGCGCGACCTCGACCAGGAAACCCAGCTCCTGCGCCGGCAGGGCCTCCTCATTGCGTCGCTGGTTGTGCTTGCCCTGCTCGTAATCGGCTGTGTGCGTCTCGGCCGCAGGCTGCTCGGGCGGCGGCCCATCTCGGCGGCCCCCCTAAACGTGGCCCTCTTCTGTCTCATGCTGGCCGGGTTCAGGTTCGGGCTCTCGCTCTTGCGCGTGCCGCTCGGCCTTTCGGGCATTGAATCCTTTTCGCCATATTACTACGCGACGCACGTGCCCGGCGGGATATTACGCTCCCCGGCCGACCTGGCAATAACAGCGGCGCTGGCGTGCCTCGGGGCGACCCTGGCCATCGTGACATGGATGAAGCGGTCGAGGCATCGGGGCGGGGGAAGACCGGGCGGGGGCATGGAGAGGCTTCCCCATATGCTCGCCGGGGTCCTGGGAGCCGCTCTGGCCTCGGGCTTCGTGATCATATCGGACTATCTCATCGGGATCATATACGCCGACACTTCCGCCAGCCTTCTCTCGCTTTCGCCCCTCACGCTCTCATGGCCGGACCTCATGATAAAGGCCGGCCTCTTCCTTACGGCGGTTGCCGTTCTGCTAGTGGGCTCGGCGCTCGTGGCGTGGGAAATCAAGTCCTTAAGACGCGGGCTGCCCGGCAATATGCCGCCCAACAGGGCTGTCGTCATCGGCGGCGTACTCTTCTTCGGTTTCATGGCGGGATTCTCGGCCCTGGGCTCGCCCACTGCCGTCAACGTCGCGGCGTCGATTTGCCTCTCCGGGGCCGTGGTCATCGACTCGGTGAGGATGCGGAAGCTGAATCCGGGATTCGTGAGCCCCAGCGTCGGGCTCGTGGCGCTGACGGTGGGGTTCGTGCTCGGCGCCTCGCTCGTTCAGTTTCCGCACGCCGTATCTGACTTCTATTCGCACGAGCGTGAAGCCATCGAGGTCGCCGCCGGAGAAATCGCCCTTCACGCCGATGAGTGGAAGGCGTCGGTGCTTGACGGCACCGTGAGCCAGATATCAGAGGACGCCGGCATCATGCGGGCCCTTGCATCCGGCGACGCGGATTTCGACTCCGAGGCACTCAGGCTCTGGGCGGGCACTTTCGTGAGCAAGGCCCGCAGCCCGTCGGGGATTTACATTCTGGATGAGATCGGGCATGAACTCGGCAGGTTCTCCGTGGAGGATGTGGGTGAATTCTTGGAGCTGGAGGGCCTGGTGAGAGAGGCCAGGCTGTCGCCGGTGCCCACGCGGCTCACCAGGAGAACCAGCATCGGGGGCCGGGACGTCGAGCTCTATTTGGGGATTGCGCCGGTCATGCGCGGCGACGACTACCTCGGCAGCGTGATTGTCTCGCTTCCATATTTCTACGGTGACCTTCAGTCGATTGCCGGCCTCAGGGCGACTTTCTTCGAAGCCGTGTCCGGCCTGCCGGACGAGAGGGCCGCTGGGCGCGCCTATCATGCATCAAGCATAACGGACATGCGCATAGTCGAGAGCACTGCGGCCGACTTCGAGGTCGGAAGCAGAATCGACGAGCTCGAGGCCCTGGGAAGGAAGGGAACGGGCTGGTTGCGGCACGAGGTGGCGGGCAGCCCCCTCGAGTCCTACTTCTGTCCGGTCGCCGGCGAGGTCGACGGCATATTATTCAGCCTGAGGAGACTGACGCTGAGCGAGCGGGCCGTTTTCTTCATGGTCGTGACCGTGACCAACCTTCTCTTCGCCCTGCTCATTCTCGCAATTGTCGGGATGGCGACGCTGGCGAAGCGCCTCATGCGGGCTGCGCGCGGCCTTCCCTACCCCCGAATGAGATGGAGTTTCGCGCGCAGACTGGCGCTGGCCTTCGTTCTTATCGCCACCGTTCCGACGCTGATCCTGGGCGCCACGACCCGCGGCTATTTGCGAGAGCGGCTGCGCGAGGTAATGGAGTCGAAGGCGGGGGAGGGCCTGAGGCTCGCCAAGCTGTCGCTTGAGAGGCTTGTCATGGACGAGGCCGTGCATCTCGCCCAGAATCCCATATTGATCGACGAGCTCAGAGAGGAGCCCTCCATACTCGCCATGCTCGTGAGCCCGGAAGTATCGGCCGCGGTGTTCGACGCGCGCGGTGCAAGACTCGCGGGTTTCGGCGAGCCCGATGTCCCGCTTGATCTGGTGGGAGCGGTCATAACCTCCGGCAGGTCGTACTATTACTACGACGTGGCCGACGGCCTGAGCGGCAAGGCGGTTGTCCCCGTCAGGGACATGCTGTTCCCCGACCGCATAAGGGGCTGCGCATTCGTGTCCCGCCGTATAGACGACCGCGTCGCGCGGGAGGTGTCGTCGCAGCTCGGACGCGACATCAACTTCTACGGCGCTCCCGGGCTCGAGGCCACCAGCAAGCGCGAGGTGTTCGTAGCCGAGCTCATGCAGAGCAGGGTCTCGCCTGACGCCTACGTCGAGTGCCTGCTGGGCGGCAGGGAGGTCCACTACGCCTGGGAGAGAATAGAGTCAACCGACCTGGTCGTTGGTTACAGTCCCCTCCGGGACGTGGGCGGGCGGCCCGTCGGGGCCGTTTCGGTGCCGCTCGTGTTCGCGAAGGACGACGTGGGGAGGAGGCTGGAGTGGACCGTGTCCGCCATATCTTACCTTCTCGTCGTGGTGATCGGCATAGTATTCGCCGTCGGACTGGTCGTCGCGCGGCGTATCTCCACGCCCATACGCCAGCTCATACAGGGAACCATGAGGGTGAGCTCCGGCGACCTGAGCTTCAGCATACCGCGGACGGGCGACGATGAGATAGCAGACCTGGTGACCTCCTTCAACAAGATGACATTCGCCCTCGGGCGGAGCCGTAAAGCGCTCAACGAGCGCAAACGCTACATAGAGACAATATTGAGCAATGTCGGCGCCGGCATAGTGTCCACCGACAGGCGCGGCCGCATTGCGGCGTTCAACAATGCGGCCGAAAGGATACTGAGCGTAAAGGGCAAGAACGCCCGCGGCCGCGACGCCATGGGGCTCCTTTACAAATCGGGGGCAGGCGGTCTCGCCGACGTGATGAAGCGGCTCGACCGCGAGGACATAGTGAGGCGGGAGGTCAGTTTCGCGCGCCGCGACGGTACTGTCATGACGCTCCGGGCCGTGGGCTCCAGGATGAGGGACGCCCGCAGGAAGACCCTGGGCAAGGTCATAGTGTTCGAAGATATCAGCGGCCTCATCAGGTCCAAGAAGCTCACCGCATGGAGCGAGATGGCCAGGCAGGTGGCGCATGAGATCAAGAACCCGCTGACGCCGATGAAGCTCTCGGCGCAACAACTTCTCCAGGCGCATCGCGACGGCAAGCAGGACTTCGATGAGATCCTCGAGGACGGCGTCGCCATAATCATCGAGCAAATCGAATCGCTGCGGCGCATCGCCGTGGAGTTTTCCCAGTTCTCGCGCATGCCGGAGCGAAAGGTCGAGTCCACCGATCTCAATGAAATGGTGAATGAGAGTCTTGCGCAGTACGAGCGCGCCCTGATGGAGTCGGTTGAAATCACCAAGGACCTCAAGGTAGAGATCCCGACCGTCGACGTGGACCGTGACGAAATTAAGAGGGTGTTTCTAAATGTTATAGAGAACGCGGTGCAGGCCATGTCCGGGGGCGGCAGGCTGCATGTAACGTCGGGGGTGGGCAGGCAGGACCGGACGGACATGGAATACAGGTTCGTCGCGTCGAGCAGGGCCGCGCATGAAGAGCGCATCAAGGACTTCGTGGAAGTCTCCTTTCTGGATACCGGCGGTGGGATAGCCCGCGAAAACTCCGACCGGCTCTTCGAGCCCAGCTTCAGCACGAAGACCCAGGGCTCGGGTCTGGGCCTCGCCATTTCAAAGGGAATAGTGGACGCCTACGGGGGTGAGATAGTAATCGAGAGTCAGGAGGGCAAGGGCACGCTGGTTCGGGTCAGGATCCCCTACCGCGCCAGGGTCAGTTCTGAACGTCGCTCTCGAAGAAGAGGTAGTAGACCGAGACGTCGCCCTCGCCGGGGATGAGTTCCAGCTGGTGCACTCCGAATGCCTCATTATCCACGATCTGGTATGGAATCGAGTATGCCATGTGAACATAGGGCTTGCCCTGCTGGTCGCCGAGTATGTCCTTTCCCCAGATACTCTTGTCCAGGTATGAACGATCCTGCATTACGTATAGCTTGGGTTTGTTTCCTGTTTCGAAGGCCGGCAGTATCCAAACCGACTTGCCCTTGTAGATGATGCGGATGTGGTTGTTGCCCCCCCCGAGCGAGTCGCTATACGTTACGGCGTACTCCCCGACCTTCCACTTGCCGTTTAAGAATACCACGCCGCGATCCCTGCTCCTGTTGTCCTCGTAATCGCCGTATTCGTCATGCAGGCCGGAGTCGGCATTGGCTATATTGCCCGGCGCATAGCCCAGCTGGATTAAGGGGGTCGCCGGGAAAAGCCTGGCGTCGGGGTCGTCCCGGGGTTTCATGGGCCTGGCGACCAGCGGAAGTACGATGTCCGGATTGAGCCGTTTGAGCTCATCCTGCACCGCGCTCTCGACGTCGGCGTACACTGTCTCACCTGCAAAAGCGGCGGCGATGGCGCCACCGGGCTGGACTAAAACGAAGGCCGGCAGGGCGGTAATGCCGTAGAGGTCGTAAACCTCCCTCTCCAGGTCGAGGCCTACCGGCACCATGGCGCCGGTGATCCCCACGACCTCAATCGCGTTGTATATAATCTTGGATGGCTCGAGGAAGGGAGAGTGAATGGCTATTGTGGTAAGGCCGTCTCCCTTGTAACGCCTGTCCCATTCCTTGGCGTAACGCAGCGCCTGTATATTCGTCACGAACCCGCCGTCATAAAAGACCAGGAGCACGGGGCCTTCGAGATAGTCGGATAGGTGTATGGAGTCGGCGTGCACGCACTGCCGGATAAGGAAGTCGGGGGCGGTTTCCCGGTCTGGGGAAACGGCCGCGGCAGCCGGGGAAGTCAAGACAAGGGCGGCCATGACCGCCGCCAATGTGTATTTGGCCTTGTCTCTCATACACTTATCCTAACAAATATACTTACCCAGACAACATTAAATAGTTCCTCGTCAGGCGGCTCCTCGGTCGCCTGCTTTGGCGTGACCGCGCCGCGTTCATCTGGTAATATGGCTGGAGGACCGCGGGGGTGGCCGCGCCGGGGCGCCGGCCGGAGGTTGCCGGCACCCGGGGGCACCGCGGACCTGGCTCCGCCACCAACCGGAGGCCGCCTTGAACGAGATTGCCGATAGTCTTCGCAGCTTCATCACCGGAATGCCCAAGGCGGAAGTGCATCTGCATCTCGAGGGCGCCATTCCAATAGAGACGCTCTACGGATTCGCGAGGAGGGCCGGCTCACGTTCGGGCGTCGAGAGCGTCGAGGACCTCAGGGCCAGGCTGGCCTATAAGGATTTCGGGCATTTCATAGAGATGTGGACATGGAAAAACACCTTCATAGAAGGCTATGAGGACTTCGAGATCATGGCCTACGAGGTGCTTCGCTCGCTGAGCGAGGAGAACATCCGCTATGTGGAAGCCCACTACTCGCCGGGCGACTACCATATGCAGCGCCTCAAGACCGGGGGCATCACCGACAACATACTTGCGGGAGTGGAGCGCGCGCGGGCCGACTTCGGCATCAGATGCGAACTCATAATCGACCTGGTGCGCGACCACGGGCCCGACATAGGCATGATCCGCCTGAATGAGGCCACTCCCTACCTGAATAAGGGCATAGTCGCCGTCGGCATAGGCGGCAGCGAACAGGAGTTCCCGCCGGGCGCTTATGAAGAGGTATACAGGGAGGCGCGCGACCGGGGTTTCCACGTGACGGCGCATGCGGGGGAGGCGGCCGGACCCGAGTCCATACTGGAGGCGGTGGAGAAGCTCGATGTCGAACGCATAGGCCACGGCGTCAGGGCGCATGAGGACCCGGAGGTCGTCGCCCTTCTCCGCGCCAGGGCCATACCCCTGGAGATGTGCGTGATCAGCAATGTCAGGACCGGGGTCGTAAGATCGGTGGCCGAGCATCCCATAAGGTCCTACTACGACGGGGGTCTTGTCGTCACCGTGAACTCGGACGACCCGGTGATGTTCAATACTACGCTCACCGACGAGTACCTCGCGCTCGCGGGCCCTCTCGGATTCACCCTGGACGAGATAAAGCAGGTGGCCCTGAACGGGTTGCGCACGAGTTTCCTCGACCCGGAGGAGAAGCGCCGCATGCTGGACGAATTTGAGGCGGAGATGGAAACGCTTTAGGCCCGGCTGGCACGGGCTAGCGGACGATCGGCAGCTTGAGCGTGCGGGCCCTGCCGCCGAGGTCAGCCGTGACGAAGTAGATGCCCCCGGAAAGACCATTGAGGCCTGCGAGTTCCCGCCGCAGGTCCACCACGAAAGACTCCTCTGGCTTGTAGAGGCAGCATGTGTCAATGCGCCTTCCGGTTACATCGTAAATGGAGAGGCGGAGCATTCCTAGGTGCGCGCCCGAGATTTCGGCCAGCAGCCGGTCCGAGTGGTCGCGTATCACCCGGAACCGGAACTCCGGCGCGCCTCCGGGGCCGATTTCGGCCGCCAGATTGCCGTAGAACATTGTAAATTTCTTGTCGCTCTCCGCCCCGTCCACGAAATCGCAGACAAGGTCCGGGTCAAAACAGGCCGTGCAGCGACCGCAGAGGGCCTGCACGTGATTGAAGAGGCTGTCATCCGAGATGTACTCGTAGTCGACGTCTATCCGCTCCTGGTATACATAGAAGTACCTGACGGACGGCCTGCCCACCAGGGTGGCGTTGATGTCGAGATAGTAAATGCCGTTATGTACCTCCACGCGATTGGCGTGGACGTGACCGTTGAGCACCGCTACCACGTTCCCGGCTTCCTCGAGGATCTGCCTGAGGTAAGCCACGCCCTCGTACTCCTGGTAATGGCAGGTCGTATCGAATGTCGCGCACCAGCCTCTCTCCCACATGTTGTAGTGGCTGAGGACGATCGTGGGTTTGTCCGGGTTCGCGGCCAGGTCCTGTTCCACCCACGCGCGCTCCACCGCGTGGCAGTGGACGCGCGGCGGAACATAGGGCTGGAGCGTGCAGTCGATGACGATGAAATGCATGTCGAAGTAGTCGAAGGAGTAGTGAGTCGAGTCGAGGCCGAAACAGTCCTTGAACGCCTGCTTGTCATCGCTCTGGAAGTTGTCGTGATTGCCGACAACCGGGTAAAGCGGGCATTCGAGGCTGTCCAGAATCGAACCCGCCCATTCGAATTCGTCAACGCTGCCGTTATCGGTCACGTCTCCCAGGTGGACCACGAAGTCGACTCTGGGCAAGTGGTCGTTGATGTCTTTGACGAAGTTGGCCAGGAGCTCGCGTGATATGCTGGTGGCCTTGATGTAGTACGTACTATCGTAGCTATAGGGCCGTATGTGCGAATCGGCGATTATCGCGAAGGAGAAGAGCATATCGGCGCCCGGGAGGTCCGTCCGGGTCTTGCGGTCGAGGTCCCTGAGGTCATAGACTGGCGGCGGGCCGAAACCGGTGCTGTCCTCGAGTGATATCTCAAATGCGCCTGCGGCCGCCAGCACGGCGGGCGCGCATGTAATAAGGGCCAGGATGAACGGCAGTGCTGCATTAACGCTCCGGAACCCGCTGACTCTCATTTTATACTCCCAGCACCTATTATACCAGGGCCGCAGGGGCCGGGTCAAGCTCCCCGGCGGGGCGATCACGCAACTAAAGATGTGCGGAAGTGATTTAGTGTGTTTTTTGGGGGGTGACCGGGGGTCTCCTTTTCTATCTTTTCCTGGTTGTATGTATCGGCTATTGCATAGAGTATTCTGGACG
>Ga0180437_10000232_pt1 | contig 113840 bp, 112 predicted proteins | sample SS_ome_4_FD_132410 | JGI IMG/M metagenome (GOLD analysis project Ga0180437, IMG submission 132410) | Hypersaline lake sediment archaeal communities from the Salton Sea, California, USA - SS_3_D_1 metaG | ecosystem: Environmental > Aquatic > Non-marine Saline and Alkaline > Hypersaline >...
AGGTTTTAAGTCATCAGTTATTGAGCGTTGGACATTAGACCATTGATTTAACCTTGTGTAAATAAAATAAGTTATATTGTCAGAGCTGTTGGCAACTGATTCGTTGACAATTCTTGGTGCCCAGGCAATGTAATATGATATGTTAAACAGGTGTCCGTCTGTTAATTCGATGTTAATTATTGAACGAATATTTGTATAATCATTTCCACCTATTAATGATGACATAACCCAGAAGCTGAACACCATATCTAAATCATTTACATCTTCTGATATGATTTGATTGACGCCTCCCCCACGCTTTAACAAATAAGGACTTTTTCTCAGGGGGATGGCGTAAGTACGTAAACTAGATTCTCCCGTGTGACTATTTCCTGAAGTTAAATTAACTCTCCCGTAAATATCATTAATCACATATGGGTCCCATCCTTTGAATTGTGCCTCAAATCCTCCATTCACAATTATTTCAGTGTTTGAACTTGCTGAAGCAAATGTGGTTTGGAGAAGTGATGCTAGAAGTAGGATGGTGTAAAAATAATTTCTTGTGACTTTCAAACTTTCCACTGTAATACGCTCATATTCATAATTTTTGTGAAGGGTAAAAGACATGATAATATTGATGATCTGAATATTAGGGGGCTTTGTTATTTGATATTTTTTCGAGTAGTTACATGATGTTGATGGTTGGTATGTGTGTTTGATCTATTTTAGTTGGGTGGCTGTTTTTCTTTCGATAATTTTTGGGCTGTTTCTTCGTCTACCTCGATAAAGATGACGCCTTGGTAGTCGCAATCTAGGCATTTGTACATGTTTCCGCAGCCTCGTCCAAGCCAGACATCGATTTTTCTACTGTGGCAGACGGGGCAAACCTTTACCATGTTTGATCATTTCAAGATATGATGTGTTACAGTAATAAATATGGGAATATTGAAGTAGAAAATCTTAACGTTGTTGTTAGTGGTATGGGTTTCAATGTTGATGAAGCGTAGACGTTCAAAGTATCGATCTGTGAATGGTTTGAATAATAAGCGTGAGATTGAGGATAAGCTGAAGAGGGAAAAAGAGCGAAAGGATAAATCTAGAAAGAGAACGAGGGGCCCTTACAGGAAAGCTTCTTTGCGTGGTAGACAGCAGAAACTATAAACTGGTGTTATTTTTTTATGTGTTTCCAGTGGAATTTTATTTATCTCCAATAAATTGGAACCCATACCTCATATGTTTGATTTAGAGCTGCTGTAGCTTCGTCAGTCAGCTTCGGTATTACTGATTCTTAATTACAATATAGTTGTTATAGTATAGCATGCGCTATTTTATTAGCTAGCTAGAATTTGTATGTTGATGATGGATAAAGGTTGTAGGTGTCCTATCCAAACATTGTTTTTTCAAGATTGAGATTCAGACGGCAAATCGCACGCTCTACCCAGAATTTCTTCTTTGGATGCCTTTGAATTTTCTCTTCAATAACTGAAATAATGAATTTTTCTACAGCGAATATTAGCTGTTCTCTGTCGCCATGGATCCTGGTTTGCTTTATGATTTACCTATTTCTTTAACCATTGTCATAGGGAGAAAGATTACATCATGTTCATGTTCTCTGTAAAATTTGGAAATGTTTAATGTGCTTTCCATGTCTGTCTCACTATGTGACTGTTAAAAGAAAGATTTTTTTCTAAATTAAAGGTTATCACTGTTATGTGTTATTGTTGATAAATTGGTGCTGTATAGTGAATTCATCAGCAACAAATAATGTGTTCTATTGTACACGTTAATAATTATCGATACGCGCGTGAGTTATCTTAACATACGCTAGTTATGTAGTTCTGATCTATGATGTGGGAAAGTTGAGTTATTCAGAACATTCGTCGGAATTCGAGGAATTTCGAAATTAGTGGTGTGATGAACTTGAGTGTGTTACGGTTTCTGTAAAGTAGGAATGCGATAGGAATTACCATTATCAGCATTATTACGAGCCAGAAGTTTGAAAGGAATATTGATAGTTTATCTACTGGTACTGATTGTCCACCTACTACTGTCCTATTCATCAACTTCGTATCACTTGAAAAAATGGTATGTGACTTGTAATATAAATCTTGTTATCTTAAACTCTAGAGATGCTAAAATCTGTGTTTAGAGTTTTAGCGCGGGTGCTTAAACTCTTGATGTTACTACTCGAAATTTCTTTCCGATCTCGATAGGAAATTGTTCAACAGTATCTATTTCAAGCTGGATATCTGAGGAAAAAAGTTCCGTGCATACATGTTTTATGTTTGTGATGGTGGTCTGATCAAACTCTTTGCTTTTCTCGATTCTGGAGACGATCTTGTTTTTTGTTTCCTGAATGATTTGATATCTTCCTATTCCTGGAATATTTTGAAACAATGACATAACCGTATAAGGGGATATTTGTTCACCGTCTGGCAATTCGATGAAATCGACTAATCTTCCATCGATATTCTTGATCAGCGGCATCTCTCTTCCACATGAGCATTTTTCATCAGATAATGTGCAGATATCTCCTATTCTATATCTTATCATAGGGGTTGAAAATCTGAAAAGGCTAGTAGCAACGACTTCTCCTCTTTCCCCAGGCGATACAGGTTCCCCATCCTTCAAAACTTCTAATAACACTAAATCTGAGTTAATATGTAGCCCTGATCTCTGCTTGCACTCCCAAGCTATACCGCGTGGAGCTACCTCTATACAGCCATAGCCATTGTAAACTTGAGAGTTGAAAGTAGAATTAAAAAGGGTTCTACTCGATTCATCGAGAACTTCTCCGTGAGTCATTATTATTCTTGGTCTAATGCTATTGTCTTTTCGATCATTCATAACCTTTGCAAGAACTCTTAGGTAAGAAGGATACGCCATCAGAATTTGCGGGTGGTCTTTCTTTATCATTTCTATGTTCTTTTCGATACCGTCTTCTAGGGGTATGCTTCTGAATCTTCCAGTGCGTTCTGTTTGTTTTGATAGTTCATGTCGAGTTTTCTTGGTGGTTAGGGTGGGGAGTTCGATTCTGGGGTGTGTATCAGTACGAGAGATTTTCTCCCAAAGTCTGTAGCCGTATTCGAGATATCTTCGGAATAGATAAGCGTCGATATAGCTTAGAGAGTGTTTATCGTCTATTATTGAGACGGGAATTCCAGTAGAGCCGGATGTTTTCCGAGTAACACATTGGGATGGATCAACGTCTACTGACATTCTCTCTTCCAGAGGGTTGTCGCGCGCAAGCTCCTTTGTTGTTATTGGGAATCTGCGAAGGTCTTCTAATGATTTAAGATCATTAGGATGTACTCTATGTTGATCGTAATGTTTTCTGTAGAATGGTACTTTCTCATATGAATATGATAAGATTTTTTTTAGCTTTTTGAATTGTAATTTTTCAAGTTCTTGTATTGGTAGCCATTGACTGCTATGTAGTTGAAGCCAATACCAAAAGAAACGTGCAAACATGATCCTCATCTATGAGAAATATTGATGGAATTTTTAATTCCCTTCAAGATATCATAGTTGTAAACAATTAATGGTTGTGGGTTTTTGTCGAATGTTTGCTTGTTTTTAATGTCGCCCATAAATATCTTCAAATCTTTCAATATCAGTTTCATCAAAAAAACCAAATGATACTTCCAATATTCTTGCTTCTTTTCCAAGGGATGAAACGCGATGTTTAGTATTTCTATTAATCAAAATTTCATCACCAGGTTTTGGTGATATAATTTGATCATCCAACTCGACTTTTAATCCATCATCAAGAATCACCATTAGTTCATCTCTTTTTTTGTGAGTCTGACTACTAAGCATTTGATTTGGATTTACGGTAATGATCTTGACAGAGCAATTTTCATTGCAGGCATACTGTTTGAATCTACCCCACGGTCTGACATCTTCAATAATTTTTTTTCTAATATAATCCTCATTTGAATCCATTAATCATATCACCGTATAAACAATTCATATATTATTCATTGAACGATTCTATTAATTACTAACATTTTGATACTAACGCGAGCGCTCCATGTTTTTAAGGATTTGACTGTATTGAAGTATTACGTTAATGGCGAATGAGCGTTGAATTGATGGCAACGGCTCTTTTTCCGATAAAGGGTCAACCGCTTCATATAGGGCATATTCTGACTTTAGTTCGAATATATGATGAATATGATAAGATATTAGTAAGGATCATAGCTACTCCAGGAAAATATTATGACTCCAATGATTTTTATCCAGCCTCCGGAAAATGTGGCTTCAATATTCCGTGAAATATTCAAACATATGCCCAAGATAGAGGTCATTGTTAGCAGAGAACATCTAAGAGATATGAAATCGATCAATAACCCTCCATTCTTGGATGTTATCGTATCAGGTAACAAACGTTTTCTCGAAGGAGTAAAACATCTCAAACCTGTGCGCTATGTGCCTCGAAGTCAAATTTATGGTTCTAACATTAATGGAAAAAAATTTAGAGAATTAATGCACTCAAATAAAAATCAACCATAATTAGTGCGGACGCCGGGATACCATTTACTGGAAATGAATTAGTACAGGACGAGCGCTAAAGCGGGTGCTAAGCTTTCAAAGCTCCAAGCTTTCATAAAGATCTAGATCATAAGAGGATGTTGGATATTATGCTTACGAATGATTCTGTAATGTAATTATATCTGATTAGGCGTCTAATTATCTTGGTAAAAGAAATGAACTGGACTGAATGTGAAAAACTTTTAGAATCTATTATCCGAGATGATCTTTATCTAACTCATGAAATGGATGAAAATTCAGAACTTGCAGTGTTTATGCTCAAATGTGATATAGCTGCTTTTATCCATGACCATTTTGGCCTTGAGCCTGATCCAGCTGATTTACTACTTTGAGTCTGTAATGTAAATAGCTTTCATAACGGCAGCAGGAGTCATAATTGTGTGTACTCACCAGTTAAGGCCTACACGCCGGGAGATCTCGGAAGAAGAAGTGGTAAGGGCTTCTACGAATATAAGTGCGCGCTAGATTTATGCTCCCAAACTAATTTCCAAGTAAACGTTGCGTCACCGTAAGGTATTGTCGGCGTTCTTAGTGTCAACTGGTTCCCAGAAAGCTCTACAAACCGTGTCTGAGCCGTCCCTTCCCAATTGGGAAATGAACTTCCTTCTATATGGTGAATTACGATTTCTTTCTCTTCGATGATCTCGTATGCACCAAAGTATGCTTCAAATCCTTTAAAAGATGACTTGATCTCTTCAGCCGTGGCTTGAAATCTATCATTGACGGCGCATCTCGGACGTTCAGGACGCATGATCACCACGGACATGTTCCCAGCAGAATCATACATAAGCTGTCCCACAGACCGCTTGCCAAAAGGATACTTCACTTCACCATCTGACTCTCGAATAGCACACACGCTAATAAGCCTCCACGTACCAATTAGCTGTTCTCTCATCATTGTCGTTCCTCAATTTTGTTAAAGTAGAAATTGTTTGATAAACATGTGTGTGCTTTAGCTTGTGCGCCACTTCGAGTCGGTATGCTTCCCGCTAGAATACTTTGATAAGAAAGATGTGATAGTGAGTTAGTCTTTAGGTTTCTTGATGATGTAGACTGTTGATACTAGGATTAATCCTGCTAATGCTAGATATGGAGTCAATACTGAAATTTTGTTAATTGGTGCAACAAGACCACCGACAGGAGCATAAGAAGGAATAATGGCTATGCCAACAGGTGTTGGAAAACCTGTAAAAGTGTATATCACCGTTCGAGCACCTGCTGCAGTGATTTTGGAAACCACTCCAGTAGAATGCTCCGTGACTATGTAATTTCCATAGGAATCTATCGCTACATCAGCTGGTGTAGCTCCACCTGGAAACGCGCTGCTTATTATCGTTCTTACTCCGACAGGTGTGATTTTAGAAAGTATGTCAACACTTCCGCCTTCAGCAACTATATAGTTTCCTGCAGAATCAATGATGACGCTGGAAGGTCTAGTTCCTGCGGGACCTGATGTAGAATAGTCGTATATTACGGTTCTAACACCGCTTGGAGTAATTTTCGCTAAAATGTTGATGCTATTTTCAGTAACTATATAGTTGCCTGCTGAGTCAACTGCTACACTGGTTATTCCGGGATTTGCTGGACCGCTTATAGAATAGTCGTATATTACAGTTCTTCCTCCTGGAGTAATCTTGGAAAGCCTATCCCCATAAAATTCAGTTACTATGTAATTACCGGAGGAATCTATTGTCGCTCCTAAAGGTCCAGCACCAGAGGGAAAAGTGTAGATTATCGTTCTGACACCATCAGGAGTAATTCGAGAAAGAATATCAACATCACGTTCTGTAACTATGAAATTTCCTGATGAATCAATTACTACATCAGTTGGATCGGTTGCAAAGGCGAATGTGTATATTACAGTTCTAACACCATTGGGAGTAACTCTGGACAGAATATTATTATGAACTTCACAAACAATGTAATCGCCAGGGTTTACCTGCGCCGTAACATCGAGAACATTCTGAAGAGAACATGTGATTAAAACGAGAATTGTCGAAAATAATAGCAAATTTTTCGTTGATGGTCTCAAAATCCTGACACCTAGGTTGGCGTAATATTTCATAAGAATGATGTTTTAAGGTTAATCCCCAATGTTCACAGTTTCATTCTTACCTCTCTCACCTTCACTCTCATTCTTCTCCGTCTTTGATATGGATCCGCTGCAGGATCCGTAGTCCGAGTCGGGTATGCTTTTATATTCTGTTAAACAGAAAACTACAGTAGTTGATGGATTTGAAAGCTAGACGAACTCAAGCTTTAACTCTTAAGTCAGGTCCAACTCAAAGTGGAGAACCTGCATCACCGCCACCAGCACCTGTGGGTGGAGAGATGTTTCCTATCGATAAACTATCTGTATTCCTTTCCAGTTCATGGATTCTAATACTGTTGATATTAATACTTCCAGTCGCTTTTATCTTGTATAGAAAACGTCACGCGACTCTCAAATTACTAAGCCCATTGGTTTCTCGACTATTCGAATATGGACTATTACGTTAGATCCTATACATTACACTCACATTTTTCCTTTTTAACTGCAGCGGACGCGCTAAGAACTGTGGGGATCTGAACATGAAAGCGTGACTTCAATGACCGGATCTCTATTTCTTACGGTCTGTTTCTATGGTTAGTTTCTTGTTTCCAGGTTTGAAACTTATTTTAATCTTTGTGTCAGATTTTCCAATCGCGCGCGCTTAGTTCTTGGAATCTTTTCGATGTTGTATTAATATCATTAACGCTTCGAGGTTTGTAAGAACCGCGAGCAATATTAGCGAAGGTAGTATCTGATTTGATATTCCGCCAAGAAATATTATAAAAAGTCTAAGGTCTCTACTCATTGATATTCTTTGAGAGTTAAAATTCTTGCTGAATGCTTCTTTGTATCTGGTGCTTGAGTAGCTGATCATGAACGTGCCTGCTAAACAGATAAAACCGATAAGCCAGATTAAGACTTCTTTATGAATGATCCAATATCCATAGATCATTCCAAGAATAATTAAGAAATCTGCGTATCTATCTAGGCAAGCGTCGAGCCATGAGCCGTAGCTTGTATGTAGAAATTTTAAACGAGCAATCTCACCGTCACAGCCATCCAATATGGATGCCAGTTGAGCTGAAACTCCGCCGACGGCAACGTAGATGTAACCTCCAAAAGAGAACGAGGTTGCGGAGATTAAGGCTATCATGAAGCTTATGACCGTCAACTGATTTGGAGTTATACCTGTTTTTACGAGGTGTTTTAAAATTTTGGTTGAGATCTTCCTATTCAGGTTTCTGGAAATGTATCCGTCTCCTGGTTTTGTTAAGGATTCTAGTAACAGGGTCTCGGCTTTCTTTAGGTCTTCTTTTGTGTCCACGTCAAGCCAGAATGCGGCTGAAGCATCGTATGAGACTGCTTTATGGTTCTCAATATACTTTTTGATACTGTCGGACCATTCTTCTTTTCCATCTTTCACACATTGCGTTATCACAGGAAATATTTGTTTAGAACATAGGAAGATGCCTGTGTCTACAGCATTGAATTCAGTCAAGTCTTTTCCGATATCTTTTATCTCATCAGCCTCTTTGAGGATCTTTGTTGCTTCTCCAACATCGATGTATCTTGGGTTTGAGTCTGTTGCGATTACCAGATCTCCCTTTACCCTCAAAATCCCTTTGATTACCTTTGGAGTAAATATGTGGTCTCCCATGACTAAGAGAAATTTCTCATTAACTATTTTTTCTGCTTTTAAGATAGAAGTACCGTTTTCCCTCTCATATTCATCATTTGTGGCATAGCTTATCTTTACGCCATATTTTGATCCGTCTCCAAGATAATTCTTCACAACATCTTCTTTGAAACCCACAATGATGATAATGTCGGTGATGCCTGCATCCTTAAGCGTGAGAATCGTTCTTTGAATCAAAGGAACTCCACATAAAGGTAGCAGAACCTTTGGAGGCACGGATTTGATCCTTGTCCCATTTCCAGCAGCTAAAATCAAAGCCTTCAAACTCTGCTCACCAAAAAAAAAAATGAATAAGTGATATGCCATCTACTCATGATTCCCCTGAAAAACATTGTTAATGCAAAAGGAAGTATGTTCTATGGAGCGTTCAAAGAAGCCGTTGAACTTTCTATTGAAACATCTTAACAACGAGGTATGTGTAAGATTGAAGAATAATATCAAGTACAGAGCGCGCGCTATCAATAATCTAAGTTATTCAAGCAATAAATTAGTATTTTGTGCTGTTTCTAATGAGTCTAAACGTGCGTGACATCGCACTTTTGTAAAATAAAAAAGTTTGGAAACTAAATTTGTACGATTCTATAGGGTTTTGACTGATAGTGCTTTTTTCTTGATAACATGAGTTTCTGTTAGCGCGTGTTGGAGAATGTGAAAGTTATATTACTAATAGTTGGAAATATCGGAAGAATGGGTTTATAGAGCTGATGATTTGATTGTTGAGCAATATAGAAAGACAGTAAAACGTGTTGGGGTATTGGATAGAAAACGCGCTGATAGGTGACCATTATAAAACGTGTTATAATTACAGGTCTTATTGCTGGATTTATTTCGGGAATAGCCGACCTTATTTTTAGTGTCATTGACTTATTTGGAATATTTTTTCCTATTGTTCTTACTGTTGACGTACAAATGTTGGCTATTTACACTATAATAATGGCTAGCATATGGGGTATTTTATGGGCGTTACTTTACGCGTTTTTCTATGATTATATCCCAGGTAAAGGAGTTTCGAGGGGACTTTTTTATGGCTTAATAATTTGGATAATTGCACCAACCAGTAATTGGATTATTTCAGCTGTGCGTGGATATTATTTATGGGCAATTCAAACTGCCATTGTTACATTCTTCTCAATTGGTATCGTATACGGACTTATACTGGGATACATCTACAAGGAATAATAACTGAAAACCTAAAAAGGGAATAGCGCGCGCTAGAATCTAAATATTCTGAAAAATTTGAGAAAACTCAACTTTTATAACTAAAATTAATAATTATCTTTTCCTGAATTGTTCTATTGTTAATTTTTTGTCTCCAGGTTTGAAGCTTATCTTGATCTTTGTTGCTGATTTTCCTATAGTGAGAGGGAAAGCAATATCCTCTGAAAGTTTTGTTGGAACATAGATGAAGTATTTCCCATCAGTTCTTTTGAATATACTTCCTCTAGCCTGATTAATCATATTAATTCACTCTCGGTTATTATAATATTGTTAACATGATAATTACTTTATTCGTGCAAAGTTCTAATACTAATTTCAGTTTTAACTTAGTTATTCGATGATTTGGAGGTGATTAAGACTTAGCGCGCGCTTAACCTTTTTCATTAACACTGTAATGATTAGGTTAACGTTTTTCTATGGACTCTTCCTTGGAATCGTGTACAAGAAAAAATAACTATTCACTCCTTCTCTTTTTTTCTTTTGATCGCTAATTTTTAATTACAACATATGATATTACCATGTGTTTTTGGTAGAGAATTTTGAGTAATACTCTGAAGATTGGAGCTGTTTCTGGCTTAATTGTAGCTATAGGTTCGATTATTATAGGATCCATTTATTTCAATATCGCGTGTGAGCTAACTCTATTCTACATTATCAATTTTTTTCTACTGCTGGCTTCAGCCTATTATTTTATTATAGTCTGGAACTTTCAGAAACCTACGCTGGATTATGAATTCTTTCCCCAAGTGAGCTTAATGGCTTATGGTTGGGAATCAGGAAATGTGATTGAGAGAAAGATAGAGAATTACCTGGCCCAAGATTATCCGCAAGACAAATTTGAAGTCATAATCTACGACAACAAATCAATAGATGAGACGCCACAGATATGTCGCCGATATGAAAAAGAAGGTTTAATCGAATATTACACGCCACCTAAATTTTATGACAGGAAAGCACCCGTTCTCGACCGAGCGATTGAGAAATATGCTGACAGAGAAGTAGTGGCTTTAACGGATCCAGATGGCATCTGTGAGAGAGACTGGGCCAAGAAGATTATGCAGCCATTTAAGGATCCTAGAGTGGGGGCTGTGGTGGGTGTAACACACTGCGGAAATTATCCTAAAAATTTGTTCCTGAAGTTAAGGGCCATAGAGGATGAGTGGTGGTACCACATAACAGTTCTTGGAAGGAATGGAAAGATCAAGATTACTGGTTTTCAACCAATATGTGGCGCTAACTACGCTTTGAGAAAGGCAGCTTGGGAAGATGTTGATCGAAGCCATGGAAATAGTTTGGTGGAAGATTATGAGATGACGCTGAGGCTTTTCAATAAGGGATGGCGGATAGCTGCTGTAGATGCTCATGTCTGGCAGGAAGAGGTTGAGGACATAAAACAGTATATACGTCAAAGACGGCGGTGGTATGCATCTAATCTTAAAGGGATCTTGAGGGGTAAAAGAAAGATCGCTAAATCGTTAGGTGCTCTTCCAATCTCAATGCAGTCAGTAACTTTCCTATCAATGATCTATTTCATAATAGTCTGCTTTTACCAAGCTTTTCGAGGAGATTTATCATTGTACACAATATTCTTTGCTTTACCTTTCTTACTCAACTTCCTATCTTTATCATATGGGTTATTGAAGGTGGGTAAATCCAACTTGATATGGTATGTACCTCTTTTCTTGACATTTGATAGTGCACTTCAGTTATTTGTATTTCTTGAAACAAAATTCAGGTATCGAAAAGAAATGAAATGGGTGAAGTTGGTTGAAGGTAAGTATTACCACGTTGGCACCGAACTCAAAATGGACTAAACTAGCTACAAGAAAGAATAACCCACCACCATTCTTTTCCTTGAAAAACAGTTTATCCCTGCGTTAATGAGGGACAGTATCCCGTTGAGCCGGTCATATCCGGGGTTTAACTATTTTTATCGCTTTTTTTTATCAAACGAAAAATGATATCTATTCAATTCTGGTATGGTGCGGCTGCCGGGACTCGTACTTTAACCAATATGTCAATAGCGAAATCTTCAGACTCAAGGAATAGTTTTGTAGACCGGGTTTTGACAAAGAAAGTTCTGGATGGAGTTCAATACTGAGAATAATTAATGCAATGTGCATAGGTAGACTAAGTTCTATTTAGGTTTGAATAATCGCATTTAGTGCAGTACTATCGCCGGGACTCAACTTGCCAGACGTGAAATAAAACCATTAATTGTTCTATTCTCTGTCAGAATTAGTGTGTTTGCATTCGTCTTAGCTTAATTCCATTAACTGAATGTCTTTATACGATTTGGGCTTCTGCTTATTTCTAGACTGTAAACTCTCTAGTTACATCTACCATAATTAACTAGGTTTCTCATATAGCGCCCGAAACATTTTCTGTGCATCTCTCAAAGGCATGTAGCGTGTAAATCCCATCATCGGTTCATCCGGATAATTAGAATATCTAACCTCACGCCAAACGGTGTTACTGAACATTCGGAGGATTCGTAGCCACCTCTCTTTGTTATCTAATCTAATCGGTATGTCTTCGTTTGGAAGAGGTTCAAGTTTTAGACCAACTGATAGTTGTTCTGATCCTATTTTAGAGAGAGGCGTAGTGTATATTTCTCCATTCTCAGTCTTTGTAATCTTACTTCCATGTATCGCGAAACTCCTGACATGATCATCTCCAGGAATAAGCATAAGAATCAAATCCCGTTCATCTTCTGACAAAGTAACTCGAATTTTTGCAGGTACATTAATAAGATATCTTTTCGTAGCAAGTAGAAAGAGTTCACACAAATCAATTGATCCTTCCACCACATTTTTCGATGGAGCAATGTAATCATGTTCCATGATATTCCGTTCACGATTGAAAGATCTGAGTAATGCTCCAGATACAATTCTTAATTCATTTAGCAGGTCTATTTTTTCTGGATATTTTTGTGGTGCAGTAGCTTTTCGTAGCCCAAATCTAAACAACAATTTATCTGTTTGATAATGGAAACATCGTTTAGCATTCGCCAAAGCATTAATCAAACCGGCACGCGTGCCCTGTTTAAATCCTTCTCTAGCGAAATCTAAGTATTCTTCTGCGGAAATATCTCCAAAAGGCTTTATCGGGCAGATCATTGTGTCCAGCGGAGAAAATGAAAGAATGCCTTCAAGATCTGGGTCATCGCGAGGAAAGTAGAATCTTGTCAATTCCAAATCACTATCGATGATCCTATCTATATGAAAACCGATGCTAAAAACATGAATTATTTTGAACGCGATGTTCCATTTAGAATAGTATTAAAGCGCGCGCGCTGAAGAAACTTAAAAACCAATCAGAACATTCATCCAAGAAACAAGAAATTAATAAATCAAACATTATTAACTTAAGAAGATTTCCTGAATCTGAGAAATTCGCTAATCCGGGTATAGCGTTATGGTGCGGCTGCCGGGATTTGAACCCGGGTTGTTGACTAACATCAACCTTCAAAGATTATGGAAGGCCAATGTCCTAAACCAGATTATCCTGTGAACTGGGATCCCCAAAGAATCCCAGAAGGCACATCTAGACTACAGCCGCATACCCACTACTCTACCTCAACCAGAGATAAAGAGTTTAAAGAAATGTGCCTTTCCAAACCATTATTCTAGGCTACAGATGAAACACAATTCATTATTAAGAATTCACTCCTGACAAAATGTTTCATAAAGCGCTTAACTTTCGCATATCTCAAAGACCTTTAATATAGGCCGAACGAACAGCTAGAAACAAGAACCCAACATAACATCCAAAAATCCAAAAGACAGGAGAAAATACAATTGTCAGAAACTAAAGGTCTAAGATTTAGAATAAAACGCGGAGATTATGAAGTCGAACTCGAAGGCGAATACAAATACGTCAAAGACACCTTCGAAAAACTTCTAGAAGAAATACCCACGACCCCGATCCAACAAACAACAACCCAAGACCCCCAACTCACACAATTCCAACAAACAACCCCCCCACCAAGGCTCCAAGGTAAAATTGAATACAACCAAGAAGGCAAACCCAGACTCACAGTCCCAGTAGACATGCTCAAAGCCAAAGAAGCCCTAGCCCTAATCCTCTATGCAGTTAAACCAACGCCAATCGAATGCGACGAACTAAGCCACCTACTAAGTGCAAGCTGGAAAACCATGAAACCCGAAGCAGTAAGAGCCCGAGCAAGCGAACTTAGAAGAGAAGGCCGCCTCATAGCCGAAAGCGGCAAATACTCCTTATCAGGAGCCGGCAACCAGTGGGTTGAAGACGAAATAATCAGAAAATTGCCATGAAATTGCTACTCCTGTGTATCCGTTAAACGTTACGTATACTTCCAACTTTATGGTAAATTTTATATACGTTTTAGTGGAAATAGTAAATCAGAACCATTTTGAAGGTCAGGCTCGTACTCCACAGAAGCTACGGAGACATAGAACTGGAAGGCGACAGCTTCGACGAAATAATCGAACGAATAAAAGAATTCCCCGAATGGCTTGAAGTCATTGACACCATGATATCAACACAATCAACCTCAGTAGGCGAAAAAGACATCCTCTCAGGCCTAGTCCAAATAACAACAGAAGGCCCAGTACTAACCGTCACAAGAGACAAACTAACAGACCGCGAAGCAGTAGCAACACTACTCTACGCAATGGAACCCCAAGGACTCAGACCAAAAGAACTCAGCAGACTCCTCAGCCTAAGCGGCTTCCTATCAGTAGGCTTCGCAAGCAGACTAAGCGAACTCAAACGCGAAGGTCTAGCCTACAGAGAAGGCGATACATACAAACTCACAGTCGCAGGCAAACAATGGGTAGAAACCAAAGCAAAACAAATGAAACCCGGAGCCCTACAAACATGAGCGAAGACAACCAAATCGAAGTCTCGATCAAATACAAAGACCTAGAAAAAAAAGTCACAGGCAACAAGGACACAGTAATCCGAGAAGTCATAAGCTTCCTATCAACCAATGCACCCAACCTAGAATTCATCTCACAATTAACACTAACCATAGACGAAGAACAATTTCTCAACTCATGCTCAAAAATAATGAAACTCACCCCCGAAGGCGTCGTAGTAACAGTCCCAACTGAAAACCTAACCGACCGAGAACTAATCCTACTATACCTCACAAAAACACGCTTCGGCTACCTCACAAAAAACCTCGACTCTGACAGAGCAATAATCGGCGACCTAATCAGCCACACCAAAAAAAGTGCAGGAACAGTAGCAGGCAGAATAAGTGAGATGTGCAACGAAGACCTAGTCGAAAGAATAGGCAAAGGTGAATACCGAATAACCACTTACGGGCTTGACTTTTTCACAAAAAATGTGCTTCCAAAACTAACATCATAGAGGCGATAAAATGAGTAAAGAATCAAAATTACGAGTCCACATGGAACATGGAGATTTCAAACATACCTTCGAAGGAGAACCTGAAAAAGTCCTCAAAGCCATAAGCCAATACATCGCACAAATTCTACCAGCATATGATGTCGCCACAAAATTAGTATACAGTCCAGACTATACCCAACTACTAGACGAAGTTTCAAACTTTGTTAATCTCACACGTGACGGTCAACCAATACTTCTAAGATCAGATCTCGCCACAGACCAAGCCTTGGGTGTAATCCTACTTGCAAGTCAAATCGCATTCAAAGTCGGAAAAAAATCAACGGATGAAGTCATGATAGATGTCATAGCTAAAACAATAGGAAAAGCTCCAAAGACCATACAGAACATGCTCACAGAAATGAGCAAAGCAGGAGTCATCGAAAGAGTTGGAAAAGGATCCTACAGACTCACCACAATCGGTACCAAAGAAGTCCAAGAGATGCTCAAAACCTTACGAGAACCAGGAAAAGAGGAAAGCACAGAACAAGAAGAAACCGGCTAGCCGCTAATCTCAAAGATAGGTGCGGCGGCCGCAGGAGTTAGGAGGGGGAAATACTCCTTAGGGGGGAAATAAATCGACACACCGCACCCAAAGCATAGAATTTGAACATTCAAAAATAAGTAGATTACTATCAGAGGAATCCAAGCCATCATTACTGCCAGAATTCTTACTCGATCTTAGCAGTAAATCAATGAAGACAATAAACGGAGGCATATTCGAAGCAAGAGATGTCTCAACAGTTGAAATTAGTCTAGAAGAGCAAATCCCTGAAAATTCAACTTTCAACCTAAATGATTCCCAAATACCTGATGAACCTAAACCTCTGATCAAATCAGAAAAAACTTCACCCGTAATCGGAATCGATGTCTCAAGCGTACGAGTCGGAGAATCCGAAGCAGGAACAATATACTCCCTAAGAGGAGCAATAGTCTGGAGAGAAAAACAAGACTACAACTACATGAGATGTGGCCCCCTAACCTTCTACCTTAACGATTCAATCTCAAGAATTCTTAACGGTAAATCCCAAATAAGTAATAACACACCTTACGCATCATGGTCACCCCTAAACGAACGCGTCTTAGCTCGACTAAGAAATACTCTAGAAAGATGGATGCAAAGATACGCTTCCTCGAAACTATCCAAAGGAATAGTTCTAATAGACGGATCCTTAACAGCAGGAACCCCAGATAACCCAATAATCTACCTAACCGAACTACTAAGAGAATCCAGAGAAAACCAAAACTCCGTGATAGGATTCTCAAAAGACACCCGACTCTGTTACTCAGGAAAAAAGATCACACGCCTCCTAGATAAATCAACTGAACCCTCAATAATGAATATCGACCGAATGATCGCGCCACAATTCCCATCAAGCCCAATCAGACTAATGGGCCGAGTCTACATCGCAAAATTAGCATCAGGAGGACTACCATTCAGAGTCGATATAGACCGTGAATTACCCGAGGAAACAGCTATTGAGACTTTAGGGCAACTCATCAACTCAGACCTAGTAGAACAAGGATATCCAGAAACACTCAGACTAGCCCACATCCTATCAACATTCACAGCAAACGAAATACTAGCTATTCAAAGGCACCTTACAATTGAACATGGACTAAGACTCAGCCCAAAAATGAATCTCAGAAGATCATTATTCGGTCCATATGGCACATCAATGGGAGCCTCTTAATGAAGATCTACAAAAAACAAGGCGACACAATACATATCCTATGCGCGCCAGAAGAAACAGCAGAAAAAGGTGACTACCTACACATAGAAGATAAAAAAGTGAAAAAAGGATTAATCGCCCAAGTCATTGACATCCAATTCGCCAACCTACCAGGAATACTCGAAGACATGCTAAGAGATGTAATGACTGAAGACTCAATCAAAGGATACGACTGTGACCCATTCAACATCTCCTCACAAATAGAGACTTTGAAAGACACCCGACTCCTAGTATGCAAAATCAGAGGAGCCATGGAAAACGGGAAAGCAAAAAGTGAAGCAACATGGCTTCCCTCAAGAACTAACTCAAGAATAGTCCTCTACCCAATAGAGAAACTAGCATCAACAAAAAATGGAAAAAGACCAATGACCCTCGGAAGAACCCGCTCAAGCTCATTAACAGTAGATGTTAAGATGCTAGATGGAAAACTTAACGTCATAACTGGAAAGAAAGGCGTAGGAAAATCACACCTATCCAAACTTATAATCCTAAGCCTCGTCAGAAATGGTGCGCCATGCCTAATCTTCGACGTAAACGGAGAATACGTCAACATAGGACGATCCAAAAACAATCAACCCAATCCAGAAGCAGACAAAATATTCGTGATGACTCCAGGACAGAACCTACGATTAGGTCTAAAAAGTGTAGGGTTGAAAACACTCCTCAACACAATGATCTACGCCCTAGAACTTCCAAGAACCTCCTCCAAAGTATTCTCAAGAATATGGCGTGAACTAGAAAAAACTGATAAACTAACTTTGACCGAGTTCAATGCTGCCATTAGAAGATTCGGTTGCCATGAAAGCGTAAGAGAGGCAATATATTCAAGATTCAACACCTTATTAGATCTCGAACTCTTCTCTGATGAGCCCTCAGAACTATTTGACTTTGAAAATTCAGTGCAAGAGATGAATCAAGGATGCGCCTACATAATCAACATGAAAGACCAGCACTCACTCAGCCGAAGATTAATAGTTGAATTATTCATAAGTAAACTAACTGAACAACTCTCAGAAAACAGACTAAAAGCCATCTTCCTCTTTGCAGAAGAAGCTCATTTCTATTTGCGCCAAACATATTGGGAAGATATTGTAACAAGGATGCGCCATCTCGGAGTTTTCACAACCTTCATCACAAATCAACCAGACAGCGTACAAGAAAGTGTCTACAGACAAGCCGACAACATCTTCATGTTCAACTTCACAAACGACCACGATTTAGAGGCAGTTTCAAAAGTGGCGAAAATAGACACGGAAAGTCTCAAATCGATTGTCAAGGACTTACCCACACGAAACTGTTTGATTGTAGGAGATATAGTCCAAGACTTCCCCGTCGTCGTCAACGTAAAACCACTAAATGTTCAGACCATGGGACAGACCCGACATTTCTTCCAAGACTGACGAGAAATTTTAATTAGAAAACCATCTAAGACACTTTACTAGAAAGGCTTTTAGACTATTTTTAATTGACTTCTGACATGTTGAGGAATTTGCAGCTATCTGGAGAAAAGAAAATCACTCACACTCCCAGAATAGTAAATATAACACAAGAATCAATCGAAACAGTCTCAATAAAATCCCTCTATTTCGATGACGAACTCTCTGCTAAAAGTCAACCAGGACAATATCTTATGGTTTGGATTCCAGGCATCGACGAAATACCCATGAGTATCTCATTTATGTCTGGTGAAACCCAGTCAGCGGTCACTGTAAGAAATGTCGGTCAAGCCACAAACGAACTATGTTCAATGAAGAAAAATCAACAAATCGGTGTCAGAGGTCCATACGGTAAAGGATTCAATATCGATAACATCAAAAATGCGCTTATAGTTGCTGGAGGAAGTGGAGGGGTTCCCTTAGGCCCCCTCTCCGACCTTCTAAAAAAAGAAAAAATCAAATTCACCTGCATTATTGGAGCTCCAGTAGCTGGAGAACTTCTATTTCTAGAACGTCACCAGCTGAATGCGAACGCAGTCGGAGGAAAAGTATCACCAATGACAGACGATGGATCCTATGGAACTACAGGTTTAGCATCAGAAATGGCTGAAACTGAAATTAAAAAAGAAGAATATGACGTGATCTACACGTGTGGTCCAGAACCCATGATCCAAAAAATAGTAGATCTAGGCTTAGAGAATTCAATACGTGTACAAGCCAGCTTAGAACGCATCATAAAATGTGGTATCGGCATCTGCGGAAGCTGTGTCTTAGATTCCTTAAGAGTATGTAAAGATGGCCCTGTATTTGATGGCGAAACTATCAAAGGTTTAAAAGAATTCAATGTCACAAAGAGAGATGCCTCAGGTAAGAGTGTTCCAATATAAGATATCATTTATATCACTCGAGTGATAAGTTAACGACAAGTGAAATAAGATGCCTACTCATGGTTCGTTAACCAAAGCAGGAAAGGTAAAAAGCCAGACACCAAAGGTAGAAGCAACAATCCATGACTCTCCAATTCCAAGAGTCAGATTCAAGAAAATACATGCTAAACGTTTTCTCTTGAATAGAAAACTTGGACAGAACTGGCAAGGTCAAAGAAGAAGATTCGGTCGTTAACTGTTTTTTAAAAAAAATCTTCTCTCTACTTTTGAGATTTACCGCATACTGTACAGAAGGCAGAATCTACTCCTATTGCTCCACCACAGAATCTGCATTTAGGTCCAGATACTACTGGGGGAGCTTCAGTCACAGTCTTGACTTCTTGGATCCTAGTAACTACGGGCGTTGATAAGGCGCTTATACAAAGAAGGAAACCTATTATGGCGATTATTCCGCCACCAAACTGTAGAGCAAGCCCTATCATATTCATTGGATAGTGTTCCGGTACGACCATAGTTATGTATTTAATCATAAGCTCAGTTTCTTTAAGAATGAAGGAAAAGCCTACTTGATAGGCAAGGAACCCTAAGACAATAAGGATAACTCCGGTAACGAGTCTCGTGTTCAAGTTCTCACCATACTGATTTCTAGCCAAGAATCCAAAGCAGAATAAAAATATGTCTATAGCAAAAATATTGCCATAGGCGTGAGTCTTTTTCATGTTTTTTCGGTGGGGATTCCATGTTTTGAGCATATTGGTTATGCTTAATGAATCGGCTATCTAAATAGTGGATGTGTGGTGCACAGATACATTTAAACATGGAACATGTATACATATAGTTGACTGTGAGATGGGAGGTGAAATGAATTTTGATGATAAATTCAAAAATGCCTGCCATAATCATGACGATACTTTTAGTTGGCATGGCGCTAACTCTAGTCGCTCCGGTTATAGCTCCTCCAGGAGGAAATGGGCCAAAATACACTAAATATGTCTCCCCACTGAAGAATGGTGCTGACGAAAGGTGGGGTCAAGTAATCTACAATGTCAATCCTGAAGATGATGGAACTTACGAGCTCGAAGTAGAAATTGAGGAGTACATGCCTTTTGCCGACAGTATAGTGAATGTCAAGTTAGATGGAACAAGCCTTGGCACAATAGAAGTCGATGAAAACGGAAATGGCAAAGCAACATTCTACGTCACAGCATTTGATCCAGCTAGCAACACAATAGAGATAGTTTTCGATACTACTCTTACTCCTGCTATGATTGCACTTCGAACTACTACAGATGACTTTCATGAGTGGGCCAAAGTGAAGGGACCTAAATAGTACACTTCAAATAGACTAGAATACTCGAAAAGAATAAAAAACCATATTTCTCTTTTTTTTGATAACAAAAATTTAGCGCGAGCGCTCATTTATTCATTTCCAGTTCTCCGAAAATTTTACCGCGTGCTATCACCAAGAATATGACTATCAATATGACATACCAGTACCAATCGACACTCATCGCATCGCTTCTGAATCTTGGCCAGATATTTATCAATAGCAATGTAGTCAAAAGTGTGATTATCACAAGACATTGTCGTTCGTAGACTTTCATCGTTATCTTTCTTTGAAACCTTTCTTTCAACCCCACATTAACCACCTATCGCCAGCTCAATATGAGCATACAAAATGTTTTAAGTTGATAATTAAGATCACATTTCATTAATTAAACTCGAGAGTGAATATGATTATGGCCTCTTTGAAGCTGAAAAATACTCCTTCCAATTCTCTTCCATTAATCTTGATCATCACATTGATCTTTGGTTTTAGTGTCATGCTATTTTTCACTCAAACAACCTTTGCTGCATTTCCAGGAGGGAATGGCTTGATTGCGTTTAGAAGTGAACGGGATGGGGGTCCAAGTGAGATTTATGTTATGAACTCTGACGGTACAGGTTTAACTAGATTGACCTTCAATAACCAATACGATGGGGGGCCTTGCTGGTCAGCTGACGGAGGTAAAATTGTATTCGAAAGGTATGATGGTAGCGATTATGAGATCTGGTCTATGAATCAAGATGGATCTAACCAACAGCAACTGACAAACAATGACGATGATGACCGTTGGCCCGCTTGGTCTCCAGACGGATCCAAGATAGTATATCAAAAGTTCACTGTACCACCAGACCAATGGGATATATGGGTAATGAATGCTGACGGCTCAGGTCAAACAAAACTATATGACAGCGGACATGACGATGAAATGCCAGTCTGGTCTCCAGACGGATCCAAAATAGCTTTGACACAGTACGATTCAACTTCTAACAGTGATCAAATTTGGGTTATCAATGCTGATGGCTCTAATCCAATGCAGGTAACCAGTCCACCTGATAATACAAACGATCGTGCCCCTGACTGGTCTCCAGACGGCTTAAAGATAGTATTCCAAAGACCAGGCCAATCTTCAGAAGAAATTTGGATAGTTGATGCAGATGGCGGAAACCCAACACAGATAACATCTGGAGAAACACACTTTACTCCCGCATGGTCTCCTGATGGATCACAGATCGTTTTTGTCCACGATAGTTTTGAAGAGCAAACCTATCTAGAGATATATACAATAAATGCTGACGGATCAAACCAAAAACAATTGACTTCAAATCTAACACCCGATGATACACCTGACTGGCAGCCGTTACTTGCACCAGTAGGTGGAGTAACCTCTCCAACAAACAAGCTCGAATTGCTTGCTCCCTATTTAGCACTGGCTGGACTAATCATAGCCTTGTCTACAGTAATAATTAAGAAAAGAAAGTAAGCTCTAGACTAATCGGATCTAGAGTCGTTGTGTATATTCGAATAATCGAGAAACCAATGGGCTTAGTAATTTGAGAGTCGCGTGACGTTTTCTATACAAGATAAAAGCGACTGGAAGTATTAATATCAACAGTATTAGAAGCCAAGAGCTTGATAGGAAGACGGATATTTTATCGACTGGAACCATTTCTCCTGCAACGGGGCTACTAGCATCTCCAAATCCACTTTCGGTAGGACCAGACTTTACAGTCAAGGCTTGGGTTCCTGTATCTTTCATAATTATAACCCATTTCATGTGATGGTGTATAGGAATATAAAATATTTTCCTTCTAACACGCGCCTATCCTACTGTAGATCCATATTAGAAACAGAGATCGATGGTAGCGTGCGTTAATATCTAATTCTCGATATGGCTTCTAACTTCTCCTTGTCCCCAAGCTTTGATGATTCCACGGCTGACTTTAGAATTTTTGTAGCATTATCCATAGCTCTTCTATCTACAGGAAACGGTATACCGTCTTTTCCTCCAAAAGCAAATGAATATTTTACAGGATCCTTCCAACTGGGTTTTTCACCAAACAATAATTCCGAAAGAAAAGCTAAACCTCTAATGGTGGCAGGGCCAACTCCTGTATATCCTAATAGTCCTTCAAAGTCGCTTGGAGGATTAATGTAAATGCTCTCAAGAGCTTTCCAATTAACTTTGGCAGGGATAGAATAAGAAATTTCATTCTTTACATGAGGTTGGATGCTCTCTATATCCATCCATCTCCTCAAGGAAGACTGTTTCTTCTTCTCAACAGATTGGAATAATCCTTTCAATCTGGAAGTCTTCTCGTGAACCAAATCTACACAAGCTCTTCTGGCACCAGCGCTATCTAAAGCAGTCATATCCAATACATGATCATGCTTCACACCGACTATTCCTTTATGTGGTTCAATAACAAAGCTCTCCACATCATCTGAAAGCCAATGAAATCTCCTGGCAAGATGCTTTTCAGGTCTCATACCTTGTTGAATTATCACCCAATTTCCATCCTTATCTGCGAAAACCGAATGATGGTAAAGACCATAACCAGACTGAATAGCTGAAGTATCAACTTTTGCTGAAGTCTTACTCGCATAACCAATCTTTGAGACCTCTTCTTCAGAAAGCAATAAAGACTTTTGAAAAATATTTAAATCGCGAATTACATTTGACCGTTTACCTTTCCCACCTACAGCCTTAACTCCAATATCGATCTTATCAAGCGCATTCTTCAATACTCCGCACGTTACTGTGGTTGAGCCGCTACTGTCCCAATCAAAACCTAGAACGTTAGAGCAAGCCTGAAAAAATAATGGATCAGAAAGTCTTGATAAAATTATTTCAGAACCATAAAGATCTACCATAGCCTCCAATAATGTCTGAGATAATCGTGTCATCTTATTGATGAGCCAATGTGGAGCTTTACCACCCTGCAATCTAAGAGTTGCAGAACCCGAACGGTGCATCACATTGACCTTCTTGAAGAGTGAAAATTGGAATCATACCTTAACATAAATTATCTATCTTTAATACTGAAGATAGGATTTAAGATGACTGAAACTCAAGGCGGAAAAATCCATCAATGAAGGATAAAGATAATCAAAAAGCAGTATGCAAAGAAGTGCTTAGTCAATTAACAGAAGGATCAGATAAAAAACTAGATATCAATAAACTGAAACTTGAATCGAGTAAGCGATATAAACTCGAACTCATACCCAAAAACTCTGAGATCTTATCACTAGCTTCATCTGCAGATTTTCAGAAACTCTTACCGACTCTTCAACTCAAGAAAGTCCGAAGCATATCTGGCGTCAATATCATATCGGTCATGAGTTATCCAAGAGAATGTCCCCATGGAAGATGTGCATATTGCCCTCTTGTTGAAGGAGTTCCATCCAGCTATACTGGAAAAGAACCAGCCGCAATGAGAGGGATCCAAAATGAGTTTGATCCATACAACCAAGTAAAGAGTAGACTAGATCAACTCAAGGCTATAGGTCATAGTATCAATAAGATTGAGCTTATTGTTCAGGGAGGAACCTTTCCAGCTTCTCCAATTGAATATCAAAGATCATTCATCAAGGGATGTCTTGACGCAATTACGAATGAATCTTCATCATCACTAGAAGATGCTATGAATAAAGCCACAATGAGTAAGAACAAAAACGTAGGAATCACATTAGAAACCAGACCTGACTATGCCACAAAAAACGAAGTTGACAATATGCTCTCTATGGGAGTCACAAGAGTCGAAGTTGGTGTACAAAATCTATACAATGACGTCTATGATCTGATAGAAAGAGGACATGACCTAGAAGCAGTTACAACAGCGTTTCAGACACTAAAAGATTCAGGTCTAAAAATAGTGGCTCACATGATGCCTGGACTACCAGGATCGGCCCCGCAAAGAGATCTTGAAGCTTTCCAGCGGCTCTTTGATGATCCAAATTTCAAACCTGACATGCTAAAAATTTATCCATGTCTTGTATTGGAAGGCACGAAAATTCATGAATGGTGGCTTAAAGGATCATATCGTCCCTACGAACTTGAGCAAACAATTGATCTTATCGCTCAAATCAAACATTTAGTACCACCATGGGTTAGAATAATGCGTATTCAAAGAGACATTCCAGCCCAGCTCATCGTTGCTGGCGTAACGAAAGGGAATTTAAGAGAACTAGCACTCAAAAAGATGAAGGAGAAAGGTCTAACCTGTAATTGTATCAGGTGCAGAGAGGTCGGCCACAGACTAATGAAAGGAGAAAAAATGCCCGAGCCAGATGATCTAAAAATTGTAACAAGAACCTATGATGCTTCTGATGGTGAAGAGATATTTTTCTCTGTAGAAAATCCTGACTCTGGATGCTTAATTGGATACACAAGATTACGAATTCCTTCAGAACGAGCACACAGAAAAGAAATAGCTGGAAAAAACACTGGGCTGATAAGAGAAATTCATGTGTTAGGTCCCTTGGTCCCAGTAGGAGAAACAGATCCACTTCTCTGGCAGCATAAAGGCTACGGATCCACTCTCTTAAATAAAGCCGAAGAAATAGCTCAAACAGAATACGCTTGTAAAAAGATTCTAGTAACCAGTGCTTTAGGATCACGAAGATACTTTATGAAACTAGGATATTCCTTAGAAGGACCTTACATGTCAAAAAAACTTGAAGGATAAAATCTCCAGAAAAATAAATTGAAGATTTGTGGAGTGAAAATAACGGATTGAACTCAAATGAATTAAAAGGCTACAGAGGGAGCGTCCATGAGCTCTTGAAGCAAATTGACGCCTCAATCGGTGACATGATCGAGATAACAAAAAACGGTGAAAATTATATAGGTGGCTTGATGCCGAGATCAGAATCCGGGGACGATCAACATATTGTGATAAAAATAAAAAGCGGATATAACATAGGAGTCAAAATCGATTCAACAACAAAGATAGCAAAGATCGGTGCCGGAGCAAAACCCACATTTATCAGACCTCCAAGTCCAGACCATAAAAAAGATCTCTCTAAAGTTGATATTATAAGTACTGGAGGCACAATAGCAAGCCGCGTCGATTATAGAACAGGAGCTGTTCAACCAGCTTTATCAGCTGCAGACCTATACAGCTCAATTCCTGAACTATCAGATTTAGCGAACATTAATGCGCACATTCTCTATAGTGAATTGAGTGAGAACATCTCTCCACATCACTGGATTGGTATGGCAGAAAAGATCTCAGAAGTAATAAAATCAGGAACAGATGGAATCGTAATCTGTCATGGAACAGATACAATGTCATATTCGGCAGCAGCTCTAAGTTTTGCATTGAGACATCTCCCAGTTCCTGTTATTATGGTTGGGTCACAAAGGTCTTCAGATAGACCAAGCTCAGATGCGGCTACAAACTTGATGGGTGCAGTAGCTATAGCATCTAAAGCTCCTTTCGCTGAAGTAACAGTAGCGATGCATGGAAAATCTTCAGATAATAATATTTTAGTTCATAAAGCAACAAAAGTCAGAAAATGTCATACCAGCGGCAGATTCGCATTCAAATCTATTAACGCTTCTCCTATTGCAACTTACAATATTCAAAACTCATCTCTAAAGATGAATTGGGATCAATATCAGAAACGAGATAGCAATAAGAATCTAACTTTGGAAGCAAAATTCAACGATAATGTTCTACTTCTCAAGTCCTACCCAGGAATGAAAAGCGAGGTAATTGAATGGGCTATAGAGAACTACTCTGGGATTATTCTAGAAGGTACTGGTCTGGGACATGTAAGCCAAAATCTTCTAAATGCTGTAAAAAGTGGGATCGAGAAAGGCGTCTTATTCTGTATGACATCCCAATGCATCTGGGGGCGAATAAATATGAATGTTTACACGACTGGGCGAGATCTTCTCAGGTTAGGAGTTTTACCGTTAAAAGACATGCTTCCAGAAACCGCATTAGTAAAGATGATGTGGGCTTTTGGGCAGACTACCAAATTAGAAGATGCAAAAAAGATCATGATCACCAATATTGCCGGAGAGATATCTCCAAGAACTTTACCTGAAGATGTATCTCAATGAAATTGATGGGATTTTCAAAGATTCGGATTTTATTTTTGAAATAATAAAAAATCAGGAGTAAAAACTTTTGTTCAACCGTAAAGAAAAAGGAATTAACGCAATTTTGAGCTCTGAAGAAGTTAATACATTAGAATATGATGAAAATGGAAAATCTCAAGTTGTAAAGTTAAGAATCGATCTCAAAAATTCAAGCAAAATAATTGCGCGTAACATTTGTGTTCTTATCGATTACCCCTCATCTGTTGAAATAGAAACACAAGAAGCTCTTGATGGAACATATTCAATAAGTTCAAAAGCCTATGCGGGGGCCACTCTCATCTTCAAAAGACTTACGCTAAAAAATGATCTACATTCTCTCCATCCAATCAACATGGACTGGACTCTCATAAAGCTAGGAGTACGTTTCACTAAGAAAGATTATCCAGAAAACATAATCTGGACAACAACATATGCAAATGATCTACCAAAGACACTAGGTGGAATTCGATACATAATAAAAGGAAATAATGTTGATGCTTACCGTCTACAAGGCTCTCAAAAAGAAATAGAGCACATCAGAAAAAAACAACCAGATTGGAAATTCATCAATAAAACTAGAATTGAATCGGGAATCTTAAGAAAGGTTCCTGAATTAACCGAATTTTTCGAGAAATAACTAGTCGTTGAAATAAGACGCTCTATTGAATAAATGAATTCTTAAAAAGTTGATAAGTTTGGGGAATAATTATCACGAAATTGGTTTAAAAGTTGGTTTAGAAATCCATCAGCAGCTCGATACAACACATAAACTGTTCTGTAATTGTCCTACAGAATTAACAGAACAACCAAATATTGAATTCAATAGGATACTAAGACCAACTCAAAGTGAACTTGGTCAAGTTGATCAAGCAGCATTATTCGAATTCAAAAAAGGTAAGATAATAGAATATGATGCTTCAACTGATACTTCATGTCTTGTCGAAATGGATGAAGAGCCCCCACACAATCTGAATGAGGAAGCCATCGATATTGCTCTAACAGCATCAATATTGATGAATTCTAAACCTGTTAATGAAATACATGTAATGAGAAAAATAGTGATTGACGGCTCGAACACTACAGGATTCCAAAGAACATGTGTAGTCTCACTTGGAGGATCAATAGGTAAAGAAAAGAAAATAGGTATTCAACATGTGAGTGTTGAAGAAGATGCTGCCAGAAAGATCGCAGAATTGAAAGGAGCATCAAATTATAGGATAGATAGACTTGGCATACCGCTAATAGAGATTGCCACCGCACCACAAATAGAAACCCCAGAAGAAGCAGAAAAAGTCGCCCTAGAAATTGGTAGACTACTAAGAGCAACTAGAAAAGTAAGGAGAGGTCTTGGAACAATAAGACAAGATCTCAATATCTCAACAAAGAAAGGCGCTCTAATCGAAGTTAAAGGAGTTCAAAAACTTGAACTTATCTCAGAAATAGTAGATGGAGAAGCATTAAGGCAGACATCACTTATAGAAATAAAAAAAGAACTTGAAACTAGAAATGTTAAAAAAAATGACATAAAAGAAAACATTCATGATGTCTCCAAACTATTCAGCGAGTCTAGTTCTAAGGTAATTTCATCAAGTTTGAAGAAAGGTGGAGTAGTCTTAGCAGTTCCGCTTCCAGGTTTTGGAGGTTTGCTCGGAAAACAACTGCAGAAGGGTATCAGGCTTGGTACGGAAATGGCTCATAGAGCAATGTATTGGGGTGGAGTTGGTGGTATATTTCATACAGATGAATTACCTAATTATGGAATTTCAGAACAAGATGTTGATTTGATAAGGAAAAAAGTAAGTGCTTCAGAAAAAGATGCCGTAGTTCTTGTCGCTGATTTGAATCGAAAAGCTCAGGACGCCCTTAAAGCAGTTATAGAGAGAGCAAAAGAATGCTTGGATGGAGTTCCAGAGGAGACAAGAGCTGCAAATGAAGATGGAACTAGTAGGTATATGAGGCCAAGACCAGGAGCAGCTAGAATGTATCCTGAAACTGATGTGCCCCCTGTAGTAGTAACAGATGAGAAGCTCTCTAAACTAAATGCGAATCTGCCCCCAATGCCAGAAGAACTTACAGGCGAACTAATTGAACGGTATAACATCAATAGAAAGCTATCTGAACAATTGGCAGATTCAGATTATTTGAAATTGTTTGAAGTAATTTCTAAAGAAACCACAATCTCAGCATCCTTCATTGCAACCATTCTAACAGAGGTCATCAAGAGTCTTAGTCGGGAAGGTATTCAAGTCGAAAAAATTACTGATGATAAAATAATTGATGTATTCAAAGCAGTTGACTCCAATCTAACAGCGAAAGAGGCTGTACCGGATCTTCTCAAATGGCTTGCCGAAAACCCTGAGGGTGATGTCAGTAAGTCTATTGATCAGTTAGGTTTGAAGATGATTAGTGAGGGTGAATTAAGAGATAGAATAACTTCGATAATTGACAAAAACAAAAAATTACTAGAAGAAGATCCTAAATCTGCAACTGGTAAGTTTATGAAGATCATAATGGCGGATGTTCGAGGTAAGGTAGAAGCAAAAAAAGTGGTTCAAATAATTGATGAAGAGATCACCAAGCGAGCTAAGTAGCCCGACTTGGTTTATGCATGGATTTTGATTAATATTCGCCTACGATCTCTACATCTTTCATTATCGCATAGCCAGAGGATTTGAAGCGGTCAATATCGTGTGTTAAGTATGGGGTCAATGCACTTTCTTCTGTTACTGGTGAGAATTCTGAGCCGCAAACTGTGCAGATCCTCTCTGACATTGTTGAGGTGATTAGTGGTGATCTCTCCTGATTGGTTATGATTGCAATTCCTATTTCTGCATCCTCTGGATGATTTTCATAATTAGAGCAGTTGAACAATAGCCAAGTGCTCCATCTAGGTTCCTCATATGTCTCACACAATGTAATTGCACCACATTAGAGTAGATATTAATGAGTGTATAACTTTTTGGGCTTTAGGTCAATTTTTAGACGGATTTCTAAGGATTTTGATTGTTTGATGTAATGGTTCCTTTGCAATATTTTTAACATCAATTGACTGCTTAGCGGCTTCTGCTAATATCTCTCTGGCCTTTTGAGCATTAGGATTTAGGCTCTGAATGGCATAGATTGTCTCCCAGTTTTCATATATGTTCTGAATATTCTGTAGAGTTTTTTCAAGAGATTCTGTCAGATATTCTGATAATCCATTAGCTTCAGTAAACCTGCTTAATGCCGAAGAAAATGTGATCAAGGCAAAGTGATGAAGAACTTGAATTGAAGCCATAGCTAAATCATGTTCTTCTACAGTTGCTTTTTTAATTAATGCCCCGCAATTCTCAAGTATTTGAAGAAATTCAGTAGTTAAAGATCCAGAAGCAGGTTTAACCGCGATTAACCTCTTGCCTACAATGTCTTTGACTTGGGGTCCAAAGAGAGGATGCAGACTTAGAAACTCCACAGAATTTGGAATACTGTTTTTGATTGTCTCTGTTATCCCGGTCTTTAATGATGCGAGCTCTACAAGTAATGTTTGTTTACGCATTTTCTGACCAATAGTTTTGCATATTTTCACTGTCTCCTGAATTGGTACAGAGACTATCACTATGTTACTTTGATGAACTTCTTCTAAAGGCAGCCAAGATACATTAAGTTGCTTTGCAGCATCTTGAGCTCTACCCACGTCTCTAGATACTATGTGGATCGTTTTGACTTTTTCTTTCAGAATATGCGCAAGGAGCATCCCCATCCTGCCAGTGCCGCCTACAATGCTGATTGATATGCTAGAGTTGGTTCTATTACTCTTCATGGTTCTCAAACTCCATGAGAAGAAATGAATCCTATTTAATGTCTGAGTGGTTTTATAACTTCTGTTCGACTTCAACTGAAAGATTTATTACCGTTCTGAAAAATCGTTTCGCAAGCTCAGGATCTAGACCGAGCTTCTCAGCTTTTACTGCAATATTATCGAGAATTACCTCTTCTCTCTTTGTATCCCTAATTGGAAGATTTTGCTGATTTTTTAAATCAGCTATCTGCTTTACAATTATTAGACGCCTTTCAAGTAATTGAAGCATCTGTTCATCTATCGTATCTATCTCTTTTCTATGATCATTTAGTTTCTGCAATAGTTGGTTCCTCATTTCTAGTTTGATTATTCTTTTATCTAACTATATTTTAGTGCGTTGTGGCCTCTGAAGAAAATTCTATTTTCTTTTTAAATCAGTCCATTTTTTATCTAGTCTTGACATGCCTTCCCAACCTCGGTCCATAAATAGAGCATCGACCGTGGTGATAGCCGCCATAGCCTCTATGACAGCGTAGATTCTTCCTACCAATGTGGCATCTCTCCGAGTTATCGGACATAATATCTCTTCTTTGAATTCTTTCATATCGATTGAAGGCTGTTCAACTGACACGGTTGGTGTAGGTTTTACTGCGACACGAACGACTATGTCTTCTCCGTTTGTTATTCCGCCCAATACTCCACCAGCATTATTCGTTTTGAATCTCACTTTACCATTCTTGATGTAAGGATGGTCGTTAAACTCTGAACCTTTCATTCTTCCACAGTTGAATCCAGATCCAAATTCTATACCTTTGACGGCGCCTATGCTCATAATGGCATGAGATAGCATTGCATTGAATTTATCAAAAACTGGTTCGCCAAGTCCAGCTGGAATATTGTGGATGATTAGTTCAATGATTCCTCCAGCTGTATCGCCTTCTTTCCTGATCTCTAGTACTCTCTCTTTCATTTTTTCTGCCGCATCGAGATCAGGACAGTTAATCTCATTTTTTCGATAATTGATTTTAATATCTTTAAAATCCATATCTCTTGCTATTATTCCCATACATTCTTTTGTGTAGGCTAGTACCTCTATGTTTTCACGTGCGAGAACTAACTTAGCAAGAGCACCTGCTGCTACTCTCCCTACAGTTTCTCTTCCGGAAGCTCTTCCTGCTCCGCACCAATCAGCTGCCTCTCCATATTTTAGGAAAAATGTGTACTCTGCATGACCAGGTCTTACAAGGTCTTTATAGTCATAGTATTGATCGATATGCACTTTTTGTGTATCAACATTATATACGATCATACCTATGGGAGCACCAGTTGTTACTCCATCTTGTCCTATCCCAGCGAATATGTGAACTTGATCTGTTTCTTTCCTTGGAGAATTGAGTTTTCCTACACCGGGTCGTCTCTTATCCATTTCTTCCTGTATCATCTTATCGGTAAGTATCATGCCGGGGGGTACCCCATCAACTATGACTGCAAGACCGCTGCCTTTCCCTATTCCATAAGATTCCCCGCAAGTCGTAACTCTAAACATTCTACCAAAAGTATTGCCTAACATTTTCTTATTACTCCAGACTTATTTTTGCACCTAACTCTTTCATTATCCCAACATAATTTGGAAATGTCACTTTTATTGCTTCAGCTGTATCGATCTCTGTCTTTCCCTCAGCAATCATTCCTGCTAAACTTAACGCCATAACCACGCGATGATCATAATGACCACTAAGTCTTGCTCCTTTCAAATTACTATGCAGAATGACCATTCCATCATCTCTCTCCTTAATCTTTGCACCCATCTTAGTTAGTTCTTGGGTCATCACCCTTATTCTATCAGTTTCTTTTATTCTTGCATGGGCAACATTCTTGAGTATTGTTGTACCCTCAGAATAACATCCTAAAACAGCCATCGCAGGCAATGCATCAGGTGTATTATTCAGATCCAATTCACACCCACGCAATTTTGACTTACTAATAGTAATATTTGTATCTTCAATTTTGATATCTGCCCCCATATTTCGCAGGTAATCTAGAACGTATCTATCGGCTTGTGAATCATCTGGATCAAGGTTTCTTAAAGTAACAATCTCCCCTAACATTACTGCTGAAGCAATAAGGAAAGTCGCTGAGCTCCAATCTGAAGGAATTGTTTTTTCGAAAGGAGAATATTTTTGATCTCCAAAAATTTGTATCTCACTGAACTCCTTATTATGATATTTAATATGCATTTCCTCTAACCATTTTAGTGTCATTTCAATATATGGGATCTCACAACAATTTGAAATTAGAATTTCTGTATCCTCATTCAACAAAGGACAGGATATCATTAGGCTAGATAGATATTGCGAGCTGCTACAATCAAGTGTTGTTTTTCCCCCTATCATTCTCCCTTTGATCTCTATAGGTGGACACCCATTTTTTTTCAGAGAGGCTGCGTGAGCTCCAAGATTTCTCAACGCAATAAGCAAAGGTTCAACAGGTCTTCTTCTAATTGACTCATCACCATCAATAATGATTTTTTTATTTGCAAGTGCCGCAACAGAAGTAATGAAATTCGTTGTGGTTCCAGAATTTAAAGTATTGATCTCTGTTTTTTTTATTTTAGGATATCCATCAAAACCTGTAATCTGAAATTCACCATCATGGATCTTACTAAATTCTGCTCCTAGAGAGGTGCAAGCATTTATTGTCGCCTTGGTATCCTCTGATTCTAGCGCATTATGAAGTATGGATTTTTTCTTTGCTAGAGAGGCGAATATCAATCCGCGAATAGTATGGGATTTTGAACTTGGAACATTTGATTCTCCTCTGATTTTTTCAGTCTTTTTAACAATTAATCTCATGTAAGTCACTACTCGCTTCAGTTTCAGAAGTATGTCTGTCCATGAGTTTGATTTTTGAAATAGTCATCCAACTGTTTAGTCTTATCAAGTCTGTTTCAAGTATGCTAACCAAGATTTATTGTTTGATAGATTCTTTTTAGATCGTCTATGGTTAGCTGACCGTCAGCCGTTTCATCTCCTTTTTTGATAGAGGCCATCGTAAAGAATCCACCAAAAAATGGAGATGCTATTCTAGATATCTTTCCATAATCTCCCATTGCAAAGCATACGATCTTAAAATTTCTTGCAGCCGTATTTAGGAAATTAAGTGTAATAAGACTGTCTTCGATTGATTTCGCTGTAGTAACAATCTTGTAGACATCTCCCTTAAATTCTAAATTTCTATTGAAAGTTTTTTCAAGTTCAGTCAAAGTAGGGGTAGATAACATGTTGTGGTGAGAAATAATGACCTTGGAACCTTGTTCCTTTAAAGATTCAATTTTGGCTTCAAGATTATCCACTGAATCCTCAATATCAATATAATCAAAACCAGCCCTTGAAGTATTCAAAAGTGTTTGAAATCGAGCTTCTTCATTGTCAGAGAACTTTCCACTTTGACTTAACGATCTATTGGTACCAATTTTTAGAATATCTGTATGAGTTCTGATATCTTCCAGATTAATATCAAGACTTAGAAGGTCCAATCTAATCTCAATAAAATCAGCGCCTTTTCTTTCAGCTTCTATTTCTAGTTTTTTCGCTTCCTGAACAGTTTTTGGCATTATTGAGACGCAAATTTTTGGTCTCAACGTTCTATCACTGATTCTTCGTCAACCTTTATGCCGAAGTGTCTGCCCCCTGTCTCCACTCGAGCCAAGATCTTATCTCCAGGCTTGACCTCTGATACTGATATTGAACCTTTTTTGTTGACTAGTCTTACTGTCTCGGCATTTTGTAGAATAATTGTAAAGTTTCGCCCCTCACATTTGGCCTCTAGCATCATCATCGGTCTCCATTCAATTTTGATTCTACATATGTTCGTCATTCTAGTGTTACCTTCTGAATCGACGGTTAGAACTTCGTCTCCTGCTTTTAGTTCTGAAAGATATCTGGTCTTTTCTGGTGTAGCTAAAATGTATGATGATGCAGGTCCAGCATTAACTCTGAATGGTCTTGGTTCCACATGTGGATTTTCCATTGTCTCTGATTCAACTAAGAAGAGTCCTGAAGATTGGCTTCCTGCTAATATTCCTTCTTGAGGTCGTAAAAGTTCACAAGTGTCTATGCAGACTCTGGCACCTGTCCCTAAAGTTTTAACCTTAACTACTTCTGCTTCAACTAATGGAATTATAATCCCTGCTTGTTTGATCACTTTAGCGATCTGTGTGATTTCTTCTGGCTTGTTAGTGCTATATAGGACTCCGTCGGCTCCTAATTCAAGAGTTTCAACTGCGAGTTTAGCATCATCGGGATTGGATACTTGCATTATTATTTTTGCTTTATTTCGAAGTCCTGCAATTATGTTTTCAAGAGGTATTACCCTCCAGTCTTCACATTTTAGGATGATGTATTTTGAACCTGACTCTGCAGCTGTAAGGGCTTTTTTCTCATCTGTTCCAGTTGTAATTGATATTTCAGCTGCGATCTCTTTTGAATATTTTATAGAGACAAGGTCTTTAGGATCATTGAATTCTACAATTCTTATGTCTGCGTTTTCAAATTTGCCTGCTATTCGCTTATTGAATTGCTCTGATAATCGATGATCTGTTTTAGACAATATTAGAATGTCCGCGAATTCTGATGCTTTCGAGATTAGCTTCTCCTTCACAGAAGGTGATGCTTCTTCAGGTATATTGATCCAGAGTTGCTTCAATCTTTTTCACTTAGAATCTGTAGCGCTTTTTCAACATCAGCTTTTCCATGAACTATGGAGACAAGGGCCTTGGTCATCAGTTCAGGTTTTTCATGTTGAAATACGTTCCTTCCAATAGAGACTCCTGCGCCACCAACTTTTACTGAATCATGGATCATCTGAAAGAAATCCTTGAGGCTTACAGTTTTAGGGCCTCCGGCAATTACTATTGGGACAGGACAACCCGAGACTACTTCATTAAACGTTTCAGGGTCTCCTGTATAATTTGTTTTAATTATATCTGCGCCTAATTCTGCGCCAAGTCTTGCTGCATGTGAAACTGCTTTCGGATCATGCTCATTTTTTATTGTAGGTCCTCTTGGGTACATCATCGCAAGAAGAGGAATTCCCAACTCGTCGCATCGCTTAGCTACTCTTCCGAGTTTATGTAGCATTAGATGTTCCCTAGGGGAACCTACATTGATATGGACGGAAACAGCATCCGCTCCAAGTTTTGACGCCTCACTCACTGAACATACTTGACGTTTCCAAAGTGGGTCAGGACCTATTGAAGTGCTTGCGGAGAGGTGAATTATCAATCCAGTTCGTCCAGTATCAGTAGTTTTTGCTATACCCTTATGGATCAAAATTGCATCTGCTCCACCATGATTTAATTTTTCTACAATGCTCTGCATGTTATGGAGTCCTTTAATGGGTCCAGAAGTTACACCATGATCCATGGGTATGATGACTGAACGTTTATCTCGTCTGAAAAGTCGTTGAAGTCTTCTTTTTTTACCTGAAATCATTTTTTCTTTAATCTCCTAAATGTATCCTGTTGATTTGAAATATTCGGAGTTGAGTATGGAGCAACCCGCAGCTCCTCTCATAGTATTATGTCCAAGAACAGTATATTTGATTCCTTCTAATGCTGCATCCTTTCTGATTCTTCCTACTACAACAGCCATTCCGTTGCCCTCCATTCTATCCAGTTTAGGTTGAGGTCTATCATCTTCATATCTTACGACAATTGGTTGTTTTGGTGCGGTTGGTAGATCTAATCTCTGGGGTTCGCTCTGAAATTTTGCCATTACTTCGGCAACAGTTTTGGTATCAGCTTTCTTCTCTGTCTCGATGAATACTGTTTCTACATGACCGTCTGTTGTGTTGACTCTGTTGCAGCTGGCTGAGATTTTAAATTCTGCAGGTTTTTTTAGTTCACCTAAGATCTTTTGGGTTTCGATAACTAGCTTTTCTTCTTCATTTTTAATGAATGGTATTACGTTGTCTGTTATGTCTAGTGAAGCAACACCGGGGTATCCTGCTCCAGAGATTGCTTGCATTGTTGATACTATTATCCTCTTTATGCCAAATTCATCTTGGATGGGTTTCAGGGAAAGTGTCAAAACTGCTGTAGTGCAGTTTGGATTTGTGACTATGGCTCCACTCCAGTCTCTTCTTTTCCTTTGTTCATCAATTATTTTCGAATGTTTCCAGTTAACCTCAGCGTTTAGGACAGGTACATCATCATCCATACGATGAGCTGAAGCATTACTGAAGACCATATATCCTTTCTTAGCAAACTCTTCCTCTACAGGTCCTGCCTCATCAGATGGTAATGCTGAGTATATTACGTCAACTTGGCCAACAGCTTCAGGTGTCACAGGACAAATTTTGATGTCCTTTACTGATTCTGGAATAGGAGTTGACAATCTCCATTTGGCAAGATCCCCATACTTAACGCCCTGACTTCGCTCAGATGCTGCCACGGCCTCTATAGTAAACCACGGATGGCCATCAAGCATTTCAATGAATTTTTGTCCTACCATTCCGGTAGCTCCCAAGACTCCAACTTTTAACATTTTTACTTAACTCCCAAGGTCTCTCTAGTTATAGAGAGCACCTTCTCTCGTTCATCATAATCAACGAAGATCAGAATACTGGATGTTATAGTTAATATGCCAAATATGTTAACGTCATTCTTCCTAAGCACTTCAGTTATTTTACCAATAACTCCAGGGGTATCCTCGAGACCAACACCCTTTATTCTGATGTAAGCCAGATTTCGCCTTATTGTCATTGAAATAGCTTTAGGGTGTTTGAGAGATATTTTGTGAAGATCCTTGTACAAGTGTTTAGGATTCTTGGACTCTGATACATAGAATATTATCGAGTCTGAGTTAGCTGATAGGCCGAGTAAATCGGTTTGGGAACCGATTTTCTTAGCCAAGTCTGCAGTTATTATTGGTTTCTTAGCCAACTGTCTACCTATTATTGTTAATGCTGTTGCAGGTTTTGTTGAACCCAGATCAACCTCAAGCTCAGAACTCATAGCGCCAGTAATTATGGTTCCTTCTGAGTCTAGATTTCCTTTTGAGAAGTTGATTACTTTGGCATCGATTTCTGGATCTTTGTATTTTAATGCTTTTCGATGGATGAATTTTTTACCTGAATCTGCAAGCTCAATGAGAACATCGCAATCTACTTTGTCAAGTCGTCTAGCTTCTGATATGAATTTCGGGTCAGCTGTCATTATGCCCTCTGAATCTGTTACTAAAATGACTTTATCGGCTTGAAGAGCTTTTGCTAAAATGAAAGCTGTAGTGTCACTCCCGCCTCGTCCAATTGTGCTAGTCTTGCCTGTTTTTGTTCGTCCTATGAACCCACCTATTACAGGTATTGTTCTTTTATTCAGAATAGGTAATACGTATTTTTTAATTCGCTTTTCACATTCATGAATAATCGGGTTTGCGTTAGAAAATTTATCATCTGTGATTATAGGCCAATCACTGTCAGTGGGGTCAAAACATTTGGCTCTTACTCCCTCAGATTTTAACGTTGTAGAAAAAATCCTTGCGCTTGTTCGCTCTCCCATTGATAATATGTCATCTGAATCATGTTTTTCAAAACCCTTTCCGGATGAGTTTTGAAGTATCTCAAGTAATGTGTCGGTTGTCTTACCTATCGCTGATACAACTACTACGATTTTAAATCCGTTTTTGGTTTTTTCTGCGACAGATTTTGCTGCCTTTGTTATTCTCTCACTATCCGCCAGACTTGAGCCGCCAAACTTGACCACTATTATTTTACTATTCTTATGTTTGGCAGTTTTAGTTGATTTTCTTGAAGAATTATCCTTCAATTTTTTTATTTTTGATGATTTAGCAACTTTGGAGTGGTTTGATCTCTGGCTGGGAGTATTCTTAGATTTAGTTGAAGGAGAAATAAACGCCATCACCGAAAACATGGTCACCCATTTTATGATCACCCATTAGTCTTCCCCTTACCTCCAGAATTGCCTGTCATTCTATAGACAATATATATTAATTTATCGACGAAAATCCTGTTATTACAGTATTATACTAAAGTATATCCTAAAGTTTGCCTTCCTTTAACTAGAACAGTATTTGATGGAGAATAAAATGAGATGTGCGGCATTTTTGGAACAATTTTGCATGATGGAACAGCCGCACCAGTGATTCATGAAGCTTTAGAACGTTTAGAATACCGTGGATATGATTCCGTGGGTTTGGCCACAATATGTGATAATTTACTGAAAATCAAAAAGGATCGAGGATCAATTCATGAGGTAGATTCTCGCCTTAATTTCGATGAAATGTGTGGAAAAATCGGTGTAGGTCACACTAGATGGGCAACTCATGGTATTCCATCTTTTGAAAATGCGCATCCACATATGGACTGCAAGAAGAATGTTGCCGTAGTGCACAATGGAATAATAGGGAATTTTCTCGAGCTCAAAAGTGAACTTGAGAGAAAAGGTCATGTTTTCAATTCTCGTACCGATACAGAAGTAATTCCTCACTTGATAGAAGAAAATATGATGAATGGAGAAGATTTTACTGAATCGGTGAGGTTGACCGCTAAAAAACTTGAAGGATCTTACTCTGTAGTAGCGATATCGACACTATCTCCTGAGTTGCTAATTTGTGTAAAGAAAGAGAGTCCGCTAGTGATTGGCATAGGTAAGAATGCTAACTTCTGTGCATCTGACGTCTCGGCATTTCTCCCATTGACTAAGAAAGCATTATTTCTTGATGAAGACGAGTTAGCGATTGTGAAATCTAACAAAATTGAAATAATGAATTTCAGAACAGCTCAAGATGTCCAGCATGATATATCAGAGATTACTTGGAGTGCTGAGGATGCATCTAAAAGTGGTTACAAACATTTTATGATTAAAGAAATTCATGAGCAGCCTTTGGCGATTAGTAATGCCCTCAGAATTCAAAATATTTACTATGATCTGATTTCATCCAAATTGCATAAAGCTGAACAAGTATACGTCCTCGGATGTGGGACTTCATATCATGCTTGTCTGGCAGCATCATATCTTTTTACCAAGTTAGCTACACTTCAAGCTAAACCTGTTGTGTCTTCTGAATTTATTGACCAATATGGTCATACAATTAACGAGAAATCTGTAGTACTTGCCGTAAGTCAGTCCGGTGAAACAGCAGATACTTTAGAGGCCGTACGTTTCGCGAAAAAAATGGGTGCATCAATAATTGGTATTACCAATGTAATGGGATCTTCAATAACAAGGCTTTCAGAAGTCTATATTGGACAAAACTCAGGTCCAGAAATTGGTGTTGCCGCTACTAAAACTTTCACTGCACAACTCTCAGTTTTAACAATGCTTGCGCTTGTCTTAGCTGAGAAAAAAGGAAGTATTCCGAATAACGAACTAGAAGTAATGAAAAAAATGCTCTTAGATGTTCCAAACGCGATGAAGCAAAATCTATCTACTGAACCTAAGATACGGGAAGTTGTTCAGAGATATAAAGACAAGTCAAGCTTCTGTTTCTTAGGAAGAGGTATTAATGTCACAACCGCACTTGAAGCTAGATTAAAGCTTTTAGAATTATCATATATCCCGTCTCTTGCATATCCTGCTGGAGAAAGCAAACATGGTTTCATCGCAGTCGTTGAAAAGGGGTATCCAATAATCTTCATCGCTCCAAAAGATGGAAGTTATAATAAAATTTTAGGTAATATTATGGAAATGAAGGCACGCAAAGCTTCTACGATCGGTATTATTCAAGCAGGTGATGAGAAGCTTAAACAATTGTTGGATGATTATGTTGAAGTAAAAGATGGTTTAATGGATTTTCTTTCACCGTTAATCTATATTGTCCCACTCCAACTATTTGCATACTGGATGGCAGTTGAGAAAAAATATGATCCTGATAAACCTAGAAATCTGGCTAAATCGGTAACTGTGGAATGATTACCAAATTTTCTTATATGGATTTGATTAACATGAGTCGTCTCGCACTTTAATTTTCAATAATCATCTTAATTACAATATTATGTGTCCCTAAGGTTCTTGAAAAATTGACTTCTTCTAATAAAACGGTTGTATTAGCGGGCGGAGTTGGTGGAGCACGTTTTCTTCAAGGATTAACTAGGATACTTCCTCCTGATCGACTTGATATTATAGGAAATGTTGGAGATGACCTAGGGCTTTATGGTCTTCATATATCGCCAGATCTCGATACTGTAATGTATGCGATTGCAGGTCTCGTTGATGAGGAAAAAGGTTGGGGTTTGAAAAAAGATAGCTTCGATTTCTTACAAATGTTCAAATATTATGATAGTGGGACATGGTTTAAAATCGGGGATATGGATTTGGCAACTCATATCTTTCGAACTTTTCTAATTCAAAAGGGATTACTACTTTCAGAGGTAACTAAAATATTATGCCATCATCTTGGTGTAAAATACAACATAATCCCTGTGACCGATGATAAAGTGAGAACAAAAGTAGATACTAAAGATGGCTTATTGGACTTTCAAGAATATTTTGTAAAGAAAAAATTTGAAGTCGAAATTAAAAAAGTGATATTTGAAGGAGCTAATGATTCTATGCCCAATTCGAACGCTTTGAAAGCTATAGAAAAAGCACACACTATAATTTTCGCGCCAAGCAACCCAATTGTCAGTATAGGTTGCATATTATCTATTCCTGGAATAACGGAGGCGATTAAGAGATCTAAAGCTCACAAAGTTGCTATAAGTCCAATAATAGGAGGAAAAGCAGTAAGAGGACCAGCTCATAAAATGATGAAAGAACTCGGAAATGAACCATCCTGTTTAGGAGTAGCAGCAATTTACAAGGAGCTGATAAATGTCATGATTATTGATAATCGGGATGTGAATCTCAAAACTTCAATAAACGATTTAGGCATTAGAGTAATTGTTACAAGTACTATTATGAACAATATCGACTCAAAAATCAATTTGGCAAGACTTGCCTTGAACAGTATGAGTGATGTCCAATCATGAATATCTGTGCTATTGTGCCAGTTAAGAAGCTATCCAGTTCCAAATTAAGACTCGCAGAATCTCTAAATTCAAATGAGCGGCAAGACCTGACCATAAAAATGTTAAGGCATGTTTTGAAAATTGTCACTAAATCAATAAAAGAAGTCTTAGTGATTGGGTCAGACGAGGAAATAAAAAAAATCTCATCTGAATATAAAGTTACATTTGAAAAAGATAAAAAATCATCACTAAATGGAGCGATCGATCAGGCAATTAGAAAATGTATAAAAAACAAACATGATGCAATTTTACTAGTAGCAGGAGATCTTCCTTTATTATCAAATAAAGATCTGAAGCAACTAATTAATTCAATAGGTGATGATGAATCAGTTGTTATATGTCCATCAAAAGATTGCGGTACAAACAGTCTATTTCTTCGTCCACCGAGAGCTATTCCTGTACATTTCGGAGTTAATAGCCTTGAGAAACATTTGAAAGAAGCGGTAAATAGGAATAGGAAGTTTCGTCTATTTTGGTCACTTGGATTTGCTTTTGATGTAGACGTTCCTGAAGATCTGAAATCACTTAAAATTTTAAAGAAGAAAAATCCATTGCTTAGGTGAGACTTCTAATTCACTGGTTTCTTCTATCAATAATATCTAGGGTTGATGGGCCAGTTCCGATTAAGGTAACTGGTCTATTTGTTTTACTTTCAATATTCTCAATGAATTCTTTTGCTTCTTTAGGTAGTTCCTCGAAGACTTTTAGCCCTGCTGCTTCGGGAGCTATCAAATCTATTTTTGTAATAGCCAATTGTGTGGCGCCATTTAGCATGATCGCCCTCTTGGCTAGATTGAAATCAAAAGGAGCTGCCCTACGTTCACGTCGGGTTACTGTTCCATACTCTATCCAGCCTCTCTTAATTACTTCTTCACGGTTCAGTTGCCCCTCAAGAGTCCCTTCACCGACTCTTGTCACGAATGCTTTGAAGACTAATGTAATGTCTGACACTTTAGTAGGGCCAATGCCAATGTCAGAACATATGGCTGCTGAACAAACATCTTTTGATGTGCAAAAAGGGTAAGTGCCATGGTACAATGATAGAAAAGTACCTTGTGTCCCTTCCACCAATATGTTTCCATTTTGATCTATGACATTATTGATTTCTTGAGGTACATCTACAATATATTGTGAAAGTTCAGGAATATCTTTTGCTAATTTTGCAACACGGAGAACTCTATCGGCATTGCATGCTCCAACTCCACTCTTAGTTGACCCCACTTTTTTCGATAGATGAGCTGAACTCATTTCTGCTTGAATATGTTTCTCCTCAATAATGCCGCATTGCGAGTCGAGCCCAACCCTTGACTCGGTTTCTGTCAAAGTTATTTCCCTTAAGAAAACTTTCGGATCAACAGATACTCCGGGTCCAATCAGTAATTTACTGATTTTATTTGTGAATCCACTAGGGATCATTCTAAGAGAATAAGTTTTACCTTCAAATTGTACAGTATGGCCTGCGTTTGGTCCAACACCACCTCTAACTATTGCAGACGGTTTATCTTTTAACGCTAGATAAGCAATTAGTTTACCTTTACCTTCATCGCCGAAAAATCCTCCAACAACAACGTTGCATGACATTGTAATTCACATCATTGTTAAGCATGTGCTCTTCATTATGGATTTTTTTATTCGTGAATACCTTCAAAATCAATTATAATAGCTTTCTGTGACAGGCTGAGATCTATGCGCGTGCGTGCGCGAGTGCTGGTTCTTCTGTTAAATGAGGGAACCGAAGAAATATTATCAAAAGCGAGCGCTAATAACAGGTAGGAGCTTAATTGAGAATCTATAAGATAATTTTCTAGGAAATCGTTTTTATTTTGGGATCAGTGCTAGTATTTAGAGGAGCATGAGTTCTCCTTGATAGATTGATTGGTTTTGGTGAAACGGCATTGATTATGAGTCTAGTCATTGGTATAGTGTTATCCTCAGTGTCCTTATACGCGATAAGTAAATATTTGAAAGAAAAAGCAGAAAACGGAAGCCACGAAAATCATTACCGTTAACTATGTAATGATAGCTATACATATCTAGAGCGCACGCTAAAAAAAGAGTATTATCGAAAATCAGGCAAGTTCTTGGTTATATTCAAGAGGGGGCTTTCTTCAGATTTTTTTTCTGTTCTTTATCCTTTCGAATTTTTTTCATCTGGTACACCTCCTATGTAATTCGAAAAATTAGCGATGAAATTTTTGCTCTTCCTCTTATGACTAAAGATGCTGACTATGAATGCGATGCATATGTCGGTGCCTGCAGAGGCAAGAAAAATCCATATGTTGAATTTGTATTCTGCTCTCACATTTCTCAAATACGTTTTTCGTGATGTGTCTACCGCTACTGATGTCTGTTGGTCAGCAAACATTATGCAAGACATAAATATAAGGATATCGTATTAAATGATGATTATGAATATGATAGTCGAATTTATGAATATTATGGAATAAGATAATCATAATTTTATGTTTTTGATTATTAAATGGAACTTCCGTTAACATAGAGGTGATTTGGGTAATGGATTGTCTACTGAGAAATCGAGAAACAAGAAAATCTAAAAAAGTTATCCTTCCAATGAGGACATGTATTAAAAGTAGAAAAAATAAACAAAAGCCAAATAGGAAAAATATTGCATACAGTGTAAAAGTTATCATTTCAATAAGTTTGATGATTCTAATATCGTCATACCAATCAGTGGATGCAGCTGAACAGGTAATAATTAATGACAATCATTCCTCTTACATCTCATCTACAGGCGTATTCCATGTAGTAGGCGAAATTGTAAATAATCTTGGAAAGCCAGTGAAAAATATCCAAATAACTGCAAAATTCTATGATTCTAATAACAACACTATCAAGACAGTATCGACATATTCAATGTTAAACATCATATTGCCAGGAGAAAAATCACCATTTGAGATCCTATTATCTGATCCAAAAAAGGTCAATGAAATTAACAATTATAGTTTAACAGTAAGCGACTATGACAAATCAATGGATGTATTGCAACATAACCTTAGAATAATATCACACGAACATTACATCTCCCCAGCTGGATATTTCAATACGCACGGTAAGATACTTAATGAAGGCCCGTCAAAATGCACCTTTACGGTAGTGACTGCCATATTTTATGGTGAGAACGGCAAGATTGTTGGTACTGCCCGCGGATACACTGACCCTTCAACAATTATATCAGGAAAAGAGGCCCAATTCATTCTTGTTCTTCGAGATGAAGATCAAAGAAGAAAAGTAAGGGAATATGTGCTTCAAGTTCAAAGCAATGAGTCAATCATGATTCCTGAATTTCCAATAGTTATTATCCCGTTATTCATCGTCCTACTCGCTAGCATAATAATCATTCGACGAAAGATGATACAATTTCCAGTCCACACGCCAACATAACTTCCATAACCTGAGAATCTTACGAACATCATCGTTTTTAGCTAGCACGCGCAAGAAGACTCGAATAAATATTTTGATAGAACTGGCGTGCACTTAAATGTCAAAACTGACTATTTTTTTTTGGACACAGATTTAGTTGCTTCTTTAATATCTTCGACAGTGGCATATTGATGACCTTTTTGACATGCTATTCTATCAGCTTCTACAATGACATCTTTCCCATAACCTTTGTTTTTCAAAATGGTATTGATCATCAATAATTTAGAATCCGTCGTCCAATTTCTCAAATGAAAATGGGCATTGTAAACCTGAGGATCATCTCTAATATCACTTAAATTACTTCTATATTTCAGCAAATCTTCTAAAAATAGAGGCTCAAGATACTTTTTGGTATCAAGTTTCATTTTTCTATTTACATCAGATATGGACATATATTCACAATCACCTTTACTATTGAGATAGTTCCATTTCCTTTACGCATGCTTGAGTTATATTTTTTTAATTAAGCTTTTTATTTTCTTTAGGAATGTGCAATATATGTTGAACGTTTTAAGACGATCAGAAAAATTGTCATGATCATATCTTATATGCTTTTCATTTTATATGACCATGATCTAGAGTTTTTTGATAAAGATGAAAAGTGGTTTTATCTTCTTCTTTTGATTATTGCCAATGATATCAGGCCTACAGCTACTGCTGCAACTATCCCTGTTGCTGCGATCTTTTTATTCATATTCTTTCACACCTCTTTTACTCGGTAATGAGTCCAGTTGGACATGTTTGATTCTTCGAGGAGGTCTTTTTTCTCAGCTCTCTTGTAGAATATGATCGTTACTATGACTATTACAGCTATGCTGAGTAACATCAAATCTACAATCAAATTAATTAATATCACGACTTTTACCTCCCCTAAGATTTTCTCTGTTTACTATATCCAATAGTATGTTGGCCAGACATGATAGACTGGGTAATTATATGCCAAGATTCTTGGATAGAACCAATACACTAACAAATTCACCTCGACTATTTCTAACGAGAAATATGAGATCAGACATGCAATATATAAGAATATCGAATAATACGATGATGTCTAATGCATATATCGTATATAATTATGTCAATTATTAAGATATTCTTATATCGATCTTCGATACAATAATATGTTATCTCATAAGGAGTTTTGATTCAAACGCAAACCAATCTAGACAAAATAGATCATGACATTATACATATTCTTCAAGAAGATTCGTCCACGCCCTTTGTAGAAGTTGCAGAAAAGATCGGTGTAACGGATGGAACTATCCACCAGAGAGTAAGGAAGCTAAAGAAGTCAGGAGTTATCAAACGATTCACAATTCAGCTAAACAGTGAAATGCTGGGAAATGATTCCTTATCCTACGCCATGGTCGCAGTAGAACCCGGATACTTGGAGGATGTCTCGAAAAGAATAAGTAAAAATTCGCACATCCAAGAGATACAGGAAGTACACACGCAAGGCCAACTATTACTCAAGATAAGAGCATCATCATCCGAAGAGATGCGAAACATAATAGTGGAAGAATTAAGGAAAATCAAAGGAATAACAGATACAGAACTAATCCCAGTCTACAAAACATGGAAAGAAGAAAATACCCTGATGCTTTGATCTATCACTTGTTTATTTCTAGGTAAAACCAATAATTTGAGGTGAAGCGCGAGCAAAGAAATAATTACTTTCTCTTATTTGGGCTAGCAATTGAGAAACGATATAATCTATTGCCTTTCAGTTCGAATTTCAAAGGCATATTTTTGGCCAATAATTCAGGATCTAGAATTACCTCTCTAGTTATTCTACGTTTTGGAAACCATAGGGAAAGAATCATTTGGGGTTTATGCCCTAATTCTATAAGCCGATAATAGTAATGAGCTAATGTTCTAAGATCATCAGGGTAGATATACATCTGATCTTGAGAACAACGCTTACATTCAACGAGTTTTGTTGTACCATTCTCCGAAAATATAATGACGTCAATCCTCAAGCTTCTTGAGCTATGAATGCGTGGATATTTCCTATATCTATTCATGACTTTTTCTTCATGTCTTCTTCCGCTATGATATCTGGCCACAAATTGCACCTATCGCTGAGAATCTTGTTGATAATCAAACTATCAAAAAGATATGATGATTACTTTAATTCTTCTGCATAATATTTGTAAACTATTGCTTTTGTAAAACCCAGACCAAATCTTCTATAAGTAATATGCTCCTTTTTATGAAAGGTGTGGTGAATTTATTGTCTGGAAGGCAACCGAAAGCTCGTTTTTCTACAAGATTACCTGATGGGAATTTCTTAAGTTTGGCAGTTTGGTCAGGAAAATCGGATCCTTCTGCGGAGGTGCTTACTATCCAAGTAAGAGGTTTAAAAGATGAAATATGGGAAACTGTTGGTAGACTCGCGGTTTACAGAACCTCTGATGGGAAATATTCAATGCTTCCAGAAAGGTCTCCCGTACAGACTGAAAAATCAGAATCTGATCAATAAAACCGCATATGGCTTCACTAAACATAATCCAAAGAATGTTATACGAATACGATTAAGATGTTTGTAAAGTTGTGACGGTGAATGCGGTGAAATATATCTTCATTACAGGTGGAGTAATGTCTGGGATTGGCAAAGGGGTTACTGCAGCTTCTATAGGGAAGATACTGCAATCCCGGGGAATGAGTGTCACTGCAATCAAGATTGATCCATACCTCAATGTAGATGCCGGAACAATGAATCCGTATATCCATGGTGAAGTCTTTGTAACTGAAGATGGTGGAGAGACCGACATGGACCTAGGGACCTATGAAAGGTTCTTAGACGTCAATATTCCCAAAGATCACAACATCACTACAGGATTGATCTATCTATCAGTAATAGGAAAGGAGCGGAAAGGGGAGATTCTAGGAACTTGTGTCCAAATAATACCTCATATCACCAACGAAATCAAGAATAGAATTCGATCTATAACTAAAAAAAGTAAAGTTGACTGCACTATCGTCGAGATTGGTGGTACGGTAGGCGACATTGAGAGTCTACCTTTCTTAGAAGCTGCAAGACAAATGAGGTTAGAAGAAGGGTCCAGAAATGTGATCAATTTTCACGTCACACTGGTGCCCGTACTTGAAGCTGTTGGAGAACAAAAAACAAAACCGACCCAGCATAGCGTTCAGGAATTGAGGAGGATTGGGGTTCAACCAGATGCCGTAGTCGTCAGAAGTGAAATCCCGCTAAAAGATGAACCTAGAAGAAAAATTGCTCTTTTTTGTAGTATTGAAGAACGCGCAGTTTTCACATCACCTGATATAAAAAGCATTTATGAAGTCCCATTAATTCTTGATAAACAAGGATTGGGCGACTATCTATCTGATAGAATGAATGTAAAATTAAAGAAACCAGAGTGGAAAACTTGGCGAAATATGCTTGAAGGATTTACAGATCCAAAATATAAGATCAAAATTGCAATGTGTGGAAAATATGCTGAACTGGCTGATTCCTATGTCAGCATAAATGAAGCCCTAAGACATGCAAGTGCAATCAATAATGCCTCAATCAATATAGACTGGATTGAAACTGAGATCTTTGAAAACAAACCTTCTAGAATTAGCGACCTAGAAAATTACCATGGTGTATTAGTGCCAGGTGGTTTTGGTTCAAGAGGAACTGAAGGTAAGATTATGGCCATATCTTACGCACGCAAAAAGGACATTCCTTACTTAGGGATATGTTTTGGTTTCCAAATGGCAGTCGTTGAATTTGCGAGACATATTGGTTTAACAGAAGCTAATTCTACAGAAGTAAATCCTAGGACCCAGCATCCGGTGGTTGATCTTATGCCAGAGCAGATAGGGGTTGAAGAGAAAGGTGCTACAATGAGGCTGGGTGCAGAAAAAATTAACTTGCAATCAGGGACTCTCGCACATCGGTTATATGGAAAAAAAATGATCATTGAGAGACATAGACATCGTTACGAAGTGAATGGAGAATATTTAGGTAGACTGCAGGAAGCAGGACTAAAATTTTCGGGTAAAAGTCTAGATGGATTACGTATGGAAATACTTGAGCTAAAGGAAAACAAATTCCATTTTGCAACACAATTCCATGGAGAATTCAAATCCAGACCTAATAGGCCATCTCCTCCATATGCCGGTTTCATTGCTGCTTCCCTTAAGAGAGCTTTAGATTCAAGTTAAAAATTTAAATGACTTATCATGAAAAAACATTCTATTTTCTTGTTCTTGGAGAATAATATTGCTTAACCTCAAAAAATTCATGGCTTTAGAAAATAATGATTTTAAAATCCTATCTGTTACTGAATCCTTGATGAAGCGCCATGAGTTTATACCTTTAGAGGAAATAATTGAATTCTCAGAAATCAGGAGAGATGAAGTTGAATTTAGAATCAAAAATCTATCAAAAGATCGATTTTTTTCAAGACCAGTTAAAAAAATTCTTAGATACGAAGGTTATCAGCTGACATCATATGGTCTTGACGCTCTGGGTCTAAAAGCCCTGGTAAAATCAGGTGTAATAGACGCAATTGGGAAACAATTAGGTGTTGGAAAAGAATCTGACATATTCGAAGCAATTAACTCTAAAGGAACAAGACTTGCTGTAAAATTCCATAGATTAGGTAGAACAAGTTTTAGACAGACCCTAAGAAAAAGAGGATTTATTGCCGAACAAAGTCAATTCTCTTGGCTAAACCAGTCAAAATTATCTGCGGAGAAAGAATATTCAGCTCTTAAAACTCTTGTTTCAGCAAGAGTCAGTACTCCAAAGGCAGTGAAATGTAACAGGCATATAGTTGTGATGAGTCTGATTGTAGGCACTGAACTCAAGTTTGCGGAAATGGAAGATCCAAAATCAATTGCTAAAGAGATACTGAGAAATGTAAGGCTAGCGTATCTGAAGGCGAAGTTAATACATTCTGATCTTAGCGAGTATAATATACTGATCAAACCTAATGGTCAAATACTAATTATTGATTGGCCTCAGAGTGTAAGCATAGATCATCCAAATGCAAATGATAACCTAAAGAGAGATATTCACAATATTATAACCTGCTTTAGAAGACAATCAAATTTAACAATCGATCTTGATAATGCGCTTGAATACGTGAAAGGTAATATTAGAAAACTAACTATCTGAATTTCCCAAAATTAATAAAATTCGTAACCACTTGCACAGATCAAATTGGGCGTTCTATGCAAACATAAAGAACGTTATTTCCTCTAACAATTATATTTCCAAAATTTGCAGAGGGTTCTTCATCTCTATACTCTGTTGCGCCCTCAAGAATTAGATTCATGTGGCTATCGCAATCAATCATCTTGCCTCTGTATTCAAGATGATTTTTAAGCTTAACAGCGACTTCTTGGTTTACCTTTTTTATGAGGAGATTGACAGGTTTTTTAGATGGTTCCAATTGCATCCCAGTGATTGAATGTTCCACACGCTAGTTCATATAAAAATCTTTTCAAGTTAAAGTCTTTATGTAAAAATAGCTTTGAGGATCCAAAAATGAAACAGTTCCCTGATAATTATGCTTCAGAATTTTCATTAGTAGAGAAACCTGACTTACAAGTGGCTATGAATTTTCTTTTAAAGTCTTTTCGTCGAAAAGATTTTATTATTATTATTGGAAATTGTCGATGTGAATATTCTGGTAGAGCGTCTTCAAGCTTGGATTGGGGAGATAGAATTACTCTGATTAAAGGTGATGGGTCTTTACAGGTACATAGACCAAGTGGTTATGAGCCAGTAAATTGGCAACCTCCTGGCTGTATGTTCTCGATTTTCCTCGAGGGCTCTTTACTGAATATAAAATCTAATCGTCCTAAACCAAAAGAAATACTGGACATTTTTTTCCGCAATATATTATTCATTGCGTCAGGAAGACCTGTTGATGATGCTGAATTTAATTTGTATGTTAGTGAAGAACAGATGCGTGATGCCCTAGTCTCTAACCCTAGTATTTTGGAAGAGGGCTTAAGATTGATTGATTTTGAAAGAAAAATCGAACCAGGTTTTATAGACTTCTATGGAAAAGATGCACTTGGAAGAGTAGTGGTTGTAGAATTAAAACGTGCATCCGCTGGCAAGGAAGCAGTTTTACAATTGAAACGTTATGTTGATGAAGTTAAGAAAAATAATCGTGTTACTGTTAGAGGAATACTGGCAGCACCACGATTAAAATCGGGAGCGCAAAGCATGCTCATATCATTTGGTATGGAATTTAAGAAATTAACTCCGGAAAAATGTGCAGATGTTCTTCATAAGAACAAGATGACCAAGATTAGTGAGTTCTTCGAGAGGGACTGAGGTTTCTAGCTATTCTGGATCACTGATCGTTGTAATATGGGGGCATTTGCCTAATTTCTCAAGAGGGATAAAGCATTTTTCAGGTTTGCAAGGTATTATATGCTGTGTAGTTTTAGGAGGCAATATGCTTCCAGATAGTGCGGCGTTAATCACGTCTTGTTTTTCAATGCTTTCGAAGATTATGCATCCTGCAAATTTATCATGTCTAGCAAGTTCTCTTGCCTTCTCTTCATTTCGGACATATTTGATTCTAAATCTTCCAAGAATGGAATTCATTATGGTTTTTCTATTGGTTTTCAGATTATGTTCTTTATCATGCAGTATGAGTCTTGGGCATCTTAGTCGGATCTGATTGTTTTCTGAGGAGGCAATGTACTCGTGAAGAGTAGTCTGAAGTTCTTTTTTTGAACCTCTTATTGCTGGATACCATGTTTTAAGAATTAAATTATTGTCATTGTAATTGATTTTAAAGGCGACAACCTTTGAATATCCAAGATCTTTGAGTGCCCTTATTCTGTGGTGCCCATCGAGAACAATGAGGTGATCTTCATCAATTATTATTGGTTCTCTCTGTGTTCCATTTTTTATTAGTTGTTTCTTGATTTCCTGCAATCTTATCGGGTCGATCTTTTCATGGGGATGAAGAAGATCTATGTCAATTAGATTATGTTGGTCATCTGCTTTCAAAGTTCACACCTGGGAAGTGGACTTTGATTATGATCGATTAGTTATCTAGAACAATCATGGTTGTGAATACCGCATTATAAGCTTTCGTGTACACATGTGTACATATAAAATCGTATATGGTATTACACTATTACGATTTAATGATGCCTAATAAATGAAATTCCGACATTTTGATTTCTTTTGCACAGAATTAACGTGAAATGTTGAAAAAATTGTTCATTTTTTGTTTTTGTTTTTGTAGTAACCAATTAATAAAAAATGTCTAATAAGCATTAAATATGGTGAAATGATTTCACGCTATTGTGGGGAATAAACCCTGATGCCAAAACATAAAACTACGATGCAAATTGACGATAAACTTTGGAAAAAATTTCTAGGACAGGTAATAAAAAAACATGGTACAACAAAAAAACAAAGTGCCGAACTCGAAATCGCCATATCAGAATATTTGGATAGACATAAGGAGGAAAACTAGATGAAACAAAGAAAAATATTATCAACCTTCATGATCTCGACTCTAGTCTTACTCACGACACTCGGTCTCGTACTTCAAAATAATACTATAGTTCCTGAAGCCGCAGCCATCGCTAGTTTCAACGTTGTTGTAAGTCCAGTATCACAAACTGTTGACTATGCAGTAAATCAGTTTGCTTGGTACAACGTATTGGTCCAGTCTGTCGACGGATTCATTGGAGAAGTTACTCTAAATGCGTCGATAACTGATGGGCCTAGCGACGAGATCTCGCTAAGCTTCCCGGGTGGAAGTACAGTGACGGTCCCGCTGGATGGACAAGCATTCACCTATCTAAGAGCCACAATCGGATCACCAGCAGACGTGCCTATTGGCGTATACAACATTAGGGTTAGAGGATTTGCTAGCACGCAATCAAGTAACCCTGGTTGGGTTAATGACGCCAATATTGAATTAAGAGTAATCCAACACAATCCTGATGTTGGAGACTTTAGACTTTCGAGTACACCAGGAACAGTAATAGATCTAGTTCCCGGAGGTACTGGTAACATCCAGATAAACGTCCAAGCTTTCAAGACATCTGGTTCGATGACAGTATCCCTTTTGACTGCAGCAAGTAGTCCGAGTGAGATTACAGCTGAATTTGATCCATTCGTCGTAACTGTTGATGCATACACAATAGAAGACTCACTTCTACTGGTTAAGACAACAGAATTAACTCAAGCTGGAAACTATACTCTAGTAATCACTGGAACATCTGATGCACCATCGTATGGTCTGGATCAAAGAGTGCACACTTGGGCTATAACTGTAAGAGTTAGTGGATTCTACGTTACACCTAACCCTGCAGTTAAATCGGTTATCGCAGGAAATGAAACACACATCGAAATAGGAGTCCAGTCAATTGGAACCTTCAGTTCATCAGTGACGCTTACGGCGTCTAACGTACCTACGGGCATGACGGCTGTATTCAATCCAGCAAGCGTAATACCTGCACAAGGTTCTCTGGCTACATCATTATTAACATTAGATAGCGACCCGACATTAGCACATGGAACATATTATCTAAATATTAGAGGAACAAGCGGCTTCTTGATAAGCGACCACGTACTGGCCATAACTGTAGGCAACTTTAACCTTACAGTAACACCCATTACAAAAACAGTTGAGCAAGGCGGAAACACAACCTTTGTAGTCGAAGCTATCACCATGAGCGACTTCACAGCAGTTATGAGTCTCGAACTGAAAGGAGCACCAGCAGGAATAACATGGGAATTTGATCCACAGATAATATGTATCGCTCCTACTGGAGGCTGTCCACCAGGCACAGCAGGTATGTCAAACCTAAACATAAACGTAAGCAGCAATGCACCCGTAGGAACCTATCCAATGTGGGTTGAAGGAACAGTAGACGGTGAGAAACGCCATTTCGATATAACCTTGATAATTATCGCTCCGCAAGACTTTCTGATGCAGATTACTCCAACCTCAGCCGATGTCAGAAACGGTTCATCAACTTCATTCACGATAACTATCTACTCGTTGAATGACTTCGCTGGAGACGTTGATCTTTCAGTGTCGGTACCTGTAGCATCTGGCATAACTGGATCATTAAGTCCATCCACAGTGTCAGTACCGGCCGGAGGCTCAACCACATCAAAACTAATGATAACAACCGCTCCAACTGCACCAGCTGGACAAGGATCAATTTCAGTAACTGGAACCAGTGATTCGATATCAAAGGAAGTCGTGGTGACTTTAACTGTTTCACCAACAGCTGGACTGCCCTGTATCATAGCTACTGCAGCTTATGGTTCAGAGATAGCTCCAGAGGTATACTTCCTAAGATTCTTCAGAGACACCTCTATCCAGACATCATTCGCCGGAAGTCAATTCATGAACGTATTCAACGCATGGTACTACTCTTTCAGCCCGACTGTAGCAGAACATGTGAAAAACAACATGGTCTTAAGAAACGTGGTTCAGGCTGCGATTTATCCACTGCTCGGAAGCTTGTATGTGGCTCAATGGAGTTACTCTGGTTTGAGTTTCGCTCCTGAGCTTGCAGTAGTCGTAGCAGGTCTGGTAGCTAGCAGCTTAATCGGTGTAGTCTACTTCGCTCCAATAACTTTCCTGGTTGTAAGAGTAGCTAGGAGAAAACAACTCCGTATCGGTGACATTAACAAGCCCTTGATGGTAGCATGGATCTCAAGCCTCGCTCTGATAGTAGTTGCTGAGATTGCTGTGCTACCGGCGTTGATGATGGCTGGAACAGCTGCCTTTGTCTTGTCAACAATAGTCGTAGCAACAAAAATGACCGTAACACAGGCGCAGAGATATCTGCCCTAAACCTCTCCTTTTTTTATTTTTCTGGTCTAGCGGAGCTTCTTCAGCGTGAACTAAACCATCTTACGTTTCAATTTAGATATCGTTATATCACTTGAGCCATTGATGCTTTTTCATGGTGTATAGGCTTGAGTGAGAAATCCAAAAAACTTCTTGAGGATATGAGCAAAAAACGTGGCTACATATATCCCTCTTACAGGGTTTTAGCTGAAGATGATCCGGACTTTCTCGAATCTTATGATAAATTGTATGAATTAGCTATGTTACGAACAAGAATCTTTCCTGAAAAAATTAAAGAACTCTTTTTTGTGTGTGCGATAGCGGCTAGAAATCCAGGAGATACTTTGGCGATGAAGAATCATTTGAGAAGGGCCTTGGATAAAGGTGCTACCCGAGCAGAGATACTTGAAGCGTTAAAATGTGTATTCTTTCCGGGTGGTGCGTTAAGTTTACTCTATACAATCAATACTTTGATACAAGTGGAAAAAGAGAGGGATGCAGCCTCTCAGAAAGCCTAAGTCTTCTCCTTTATTCAGAATACTTAGCAGTGAAAGGCATATTTTTTCCTGTAGATTATCAGTCCGGTACATATTGGTGCTATAATGTAAGCTCCTATTGCTATAGTCGCTGCCAGCAGGAAAGCTGTTACTGATGCCATTGTTGGATTGAATGGGGATATTGTGGTAAAGGCTAGTTCTGCAGAATGAACTGATGCAGAAATGGGTAATAGCAGAACTCTAAAAGTGGTGCGAAGGCCTTCAGAGCCTGCTATCCATTGAGCAACTGGTGGAGACCATGAATAATAGAATGTGTTGAATCCACTTACGAGAATACTTCCGACGGAGGTTGAGCCTATCATGTTGTCTCTAACATTTCGCATATATATTACTTCAGGGGCCATCGTGCCTCCGTAAGCAGCTGTTGCTATGATGCATTGGAATTGGGTTTCTGGACCTCCCCAAACTCCAGGAGGTGGAGCTACACCAAGTTTCTGCTGGATCATTGTTAATGTTCCGTCGCCAGCTAATGTGACAGTTGTTGTTGAAGATCCGGAATTAGCAACAGAAACACCTCCAGATGTCTGCCATCTGGTGAATGAATAGTCATCGTCTGGGTTTGCTTGTATATTGTATATGCCAGGAATTGTGGTTAGTGACTCTCCATCATCATAGACAGTTGTCCCTACTACTATTGTTCCTTTGTTGGGTGGATTCGTATCAATATTTAGAGTATAGACAGTTGTTTCGGTTAAGACTTCCCAGAAGAATTCTATTTTGTGCGGTTCTTGCACATTCACGAACATGTATTTAGCTCCTGGCTCTAAAGAACCTCCATCCAATTTGAAACCGGTAACTACGTATCCGCTATCTGGGCTTGTGACACTTACTTCGAAATTCTCACCTTTGAAAGGCCAACTAGAACCTTTCGGGGAACCGTATGGGCTTATGATTTCTATGAAGAAGCGATCACGCCAAACTGCTGTAACGGTTTTGGGACCATCCATTAATATTTGGTTAGCGCCTGCTGGGTTGGCGCCATCGATATAATCTCCAGTCCAACCTTGAAAGACATGTCTCGTCCCATTTACCTCAATCAATTCAGGAGTAACATAAAACTCAGGGGTATCTCCTGGGCTATACCAGCCTTCTCCATGAGTTGTACCGTATTCGGAATTAACTGTCAGGTAGTATTCTGTTGCATCCCAGAGGAACGTGACTGTTTTAGGTGCATCGATTAAATAGAGGACATCACTTGTGCCGCTACCTGAGAGGTCTCCTTCAAATCCTGTACAAGTATATCGTGTTCCATTCACTTCAACTGGTGAGGTTACGTTGAAAGGGATAGCGGGGTAAAATTGATCGTACCAACCTTCGCCTTGTGGATCATCAAATTCACTATTGACGGTAAAGTAAAATTGAGTGTTATAATAGGCTGTTACGGTTTCATCAGTATCTGTTGGAGTGGTGTAAGTATGATTTTGGGCTCCAGTATCATCCCAGCTATCCCAGACATATCGAACTCCAGTGATGCCTGCGAGAGGTGATAAAGCCTCAAGGTAATGTGTTGACTCATCAATCCAGATGAAGGTGCGTGGAGTATCATATTCAACACCATCAACTCTTACCTCTTTCCCATCCACATACTTGTCAGTGTCTATTGTTATAGTATTGTTGATTGACTCAGTTGTCCATTCGAAGACTACTGTATGATCAGAATCCATTAGTTGTGTGTCACTTGTGTCTGGGTCTAGTGTCCCTCCATCAACTCTGTATCCATCACAGGTTGCCTTAGTTGCATTAGGGAAAATTATTGGGGATGTCACACTAAAACTGGCGGTATCTCCTTCATCGTACCATCCTTCTCCTTGAGGGTCATCATATTGACTATCGACTGTAAGATAGAATTGTCTAGTGAAATATGCTGTAACTGTTTCACCACCTGAAGTAGGAACAGTATAGATATGGGTCTGAGTTCCAGTATCACTCCAACTTGTCCAGGAGTAGCGTGTACCAGAAACAGTTACAGGTGATAGTGCATTCAATACATGTTCTGAACCTATGATCCATAAGAAAGTCTCAGGATTTGTAGTAGTAGCAGTACTGTCGACTTCAATAATTCCTGGTCCTATAAGGGCAGAAGTAATAGCATTTCTTGCTTCAATTATAATGTACTGCTGGAAATCTATTAGTCGTTCACGTGTGCTTGCAGTGACGAAACCAGACGGATTATTCTGATTCTCATAGCTGGTCTTAATCCAGCAACCATCTCTAACTGTATTAGATAGACGGACTTCATCCATAAATCCGTCAAAATGAGCGCTCGCACTGTTACAGAAAGCAGCAATTTCTGTTTTTGCTCCAACAAAATCCGGACCAAAATTCCCTGACATGCTTGCTACTTGAACACCATTAATGTAGAAATGTACAGTGCTTGACGAATCGTCTACAGTGACTGCGACGTGTTGCCAAACACCATTCGTAACTTGTTGACCAGAATCAACATCGCCTGCAGTACTCCAAAAACCAAGGTTGCCCGTAGAATCTGCTAGATAGAATTGATATGGAATATATGTCCCGTAGCAATTATATGATCTTATCAATAGATTCCAGTCTTCTATTGGTAGTAAGTCAGGATTGACCCAAGCTTCGAAAGTGATCTGATTAGTTATGCTAAGACTTGAATCGCTGCCAAGATCTATGTAATCGTCAGTTCCATCAAACTGATCGCCACCATCAAGTTGACCGGCAATATCTTGAATTACTCCTCCAAAGGGTGTGCCATCATTATTGTTTGCTGTACTGTCGTAGTGTGTGCCGACAGTCTCACTAAGGTGATGAACCATTTTATAGTTGGAATCCCATACGCCTGTAGGATTCTGCTGATCGGATGCACCACTATTGCCATAATACATGTAGAACATCGTGTCCCCCGATGAGGACAAGTTAGGAATTAGCACCCAAGCATATAGAGTCCCTGTATCGCCGTCAAAAAACTCTATTTCATGATTAAGTTTCTGCCAATCAGCATCAGTAAAAGCGATATCATATCCATCATCCCGCGCATTATCGCGTAGCTGGTCCCCACTGGCAGTACCACTTAATATGCGTACTAGAACAGGAAAATCTTGATCACAATAGACCATATCACTCTCAATGGTCAACGGTATCCTGAACGTCCAATTTTCATTCCACCATGCTGGGGCTGCGTTTACTGGTTGAACTAAACTCGAAGATGCTGCACCGAATAATAGTGTGATTGTTAGAACAGAAAATAAGATAATTCTATTCATAGATCTAAACATCCGTATCTCTATGTATCCAACATATCCCGGAAATAAACATATATGTGTTTTCTATGTCACAAAGCCTTGTTTATGGTATAATTACGTGTTTGAGTAGAACTGAGCCTAGAAAAATCTAATTTACAGCAGATAATGCTCGGATGGCTAAAATCTGGTTCTTTTTCTGACAACTAATGCAGATATTCCTGCAGCCAACCCAACCAATATCAAGTAAGGTGTAAGAACAGTGTTCTTATTAACTTCAATTAAAACGCCACCGACTGGCGAAATAGCTATTGGCTGCCAGTCTGGACGAAAATCTGCTACTGTGTTGTCAGTCAATCTTATACGGTTTGTTCCATCCGAATTCATTACATATATTTCGGACCCGCCTTCTCCACCATTAACAAACACTATCTTCTTTCCATCAGGTGACCATCCAGGCATACTATCATCGCGATCAGTGGTAAGTCTTATAATTCCTGTACCATCAGAATTCATCACATATAGGCCATCGTTTGAAATAAATCTATTAAATACAATTTTTAAGCTATCAGGTGACCAATCGGGTTCATACTCGTTTTCACCATCTGGAGTAATTTGATTTTGGTCTGAACCGACAGGATTCATAGTCCATATATCCCAGTCGGTTCCATCCCATCTTGCGAATGCAATTTTTGTTCCGTCAGGTGACCAAACAGGATTCTCATCATCCAGATTGGTTGTAATTCGAGTTTCACCTGATCCATCAGCATTTATCACGTATATTCCAGGTTCAGCTCCACTATTTCTTCTAAAGACAATCTTTGTTCCATCAGGTGACCAAGCAGGATCTTGATCAAACTCATCATTGAATGTTATTTGCATCTGGTTTGCTCCGTCAGAATTCATTGTAAAAATTTCTAAGTCGCCATCTCGACGACTCACGAAAGTGATCTTCAAACCATCTGCAGACCATGCGGGAGCAGAGTCATCAGCATCATTATCAGTTAATTGAGCTACACCAGAACCATCAGGATTCATAACAAATATTTCATAATCATTACCATCATATCTAGTAAAAGCAATTTTACCATTTCCACCTGGAAACGCAGCAAATGTGATTGGTACCATTTCCAGACCAAAGATGAGCACTATAATCAATACTGATACAAGAATGAAGCTTCCAGTTTTACTCAATCTGTTTGTCATCTTAGGTCATCTCTGTGGAAAAAAACCATCATAAATCTCATTTAGCACGTGCTTATAGTACTTTCGTACGCCTGATTTGGGACAAATGCCGCAAGATTTTCATATTTGTTTAGAAAATCTGTCTCTAAATTGAGGAGAGAATAACTTTGTCAGAGAAGAAATACGTCTTCAAGTTTGAGGACTATGTCGATAAGCCTATTCCAGCAATGGGCAAATTTACCCGAAAAATGATACTTGACTCCGAAACAGTTGGAGCAAAAGAATTAACCTTCCTATACGGTAGATACGATAAAGGAGCAGTCGGTGCAGATTATGAAAAGAAATGCTCACATCCTAACTCTGAAGAGATCCTATACATCACAGGCGGTAAAGGCTACGTCGGTATCGATGATAAAGAGTATCTAGTTGAGAAAGGAGATACGATATGGGTACCGAAAAAAGCAATTCATTGGCTCTATAATCCATTTGATGAACCATTCGAAATGCTATGCGTATATTCCAGAGCATCTTTGAAGGAAGCAGGTTTAGTAATTCACGAATAAATTCAGTGATTTCTACCTTACCATAATAGTTTGTGTCACGTGACACAAACAAATTATGGCTTTTACAAAATGAATTCTATCTGATTCTATGCACGGAAGACTTTGAATATAGGATGATTGTTGGAGAGAGGTCTTATCCCATATTCCTGTCTCATACTATAGGATACGTATGCATCTGCTAAAGCACAAGCTGGATACATCTCAGGAGCCCTTTTACCAGGACCGTATAGCAGAAAGTTAGCGCCCATTATAATTGGCGTAACATGTGCAACTGCATTGTTTATTCTATAAGCTAGATGTTCTTGTTTTTTCCTTGAAGCCCACCTGTCCACTGCATTATGTACACCTGCACCCGATGGGAGTCCAAATTCTTTTTTAACCAAGTGACAGGCTTTTGCGATTGGACCCGGATCCGGTATATCTAGCACTGTTGTGTCTACTAACATTTTTTCTACGCCCGCTTGCTTTGCAGTAGTGAGTAACCCTTTCTTTTCAGGTGTGTCTCTAAGTGTTGATAATTTACCTTCAATGGTCATGTTTCTTGGATTGTAGGTTAATATTATCGAGGCTTTGATCTTAGCGTCTTTTATTGCGTCAAGCTCTTCTTGTTTGACTTCTGGACTTATTGAATTGAATACCGCACGATCTGAAAGACCAACCTCACTGACATGTTTTGCTGCAGCAATTCTAACTGGCCCTGTTGTGCCATCAATAAGAAATGGGCCATCAATTTTTTCAGAAACAAAATCTATGAATTTTACTATGGCTTCCGGCCATGCGCCACAAACATCAACAAGTCTAGGATTTCCGGTTTTCTCACTACATTCTGCTTCTATACGCAGATTCTCTTCAGCCTTTTCCTTATCAAATGTCCCTTCTTCTTCACTTGTAATCACTTTATCGCCATGATAGAAAATGCTTCCAATCATGACTGTTGCCAACTGTCCAGGTTGGCCACCGATTTTGACACCGCCAATATCAAATATTTTTTGTTCAGTCTCGAATTTGAACACATACAACACTTTCCTGCATTTCTTCTAAAGTCGGAGTGTAGGTTGCTATTCAATTAAGATATTAAAGCTATTCGTGATGTTTAGATACTAACAATAAGATCTAAGAGAAATTATTTTTTTACAGTTGACGTCTGCTCAAAGTGCTTAACGGTTATACGATGATTTTCACTCTTTGTATGGCATTTGTCTATACTCACATGTGAGTCGACATTCTATGCAATTATGATAATCAGAAATTGCTTGACCCATAACGCCTGATACAGACTTTTTTGGAATCATCATGAAAGTATCAGTCAGTCGCACTCCAATTTTTTCTTGTACAGCCTTTTTAGAGAATATGCCGAAGATCTTCTCTTGTTCCTCAAGGGTCCATGTAGGAGTGGATCCAGGGTTGAACCTTGATATCTTCCACCCTTTCTCATTTCGGATCCTCTCTTCAATCTGTTTTCCTAAAGTTCGAAGGGCATATGTTCCTAAATTATCGAGTATCCATGAATCAAGAATTTTGTCTGTTGCAATCGAAGTTACTCTTTTTTCCAAATCAGGACCTATCGTGATTATATAGGGAGCTATTTCGGTTGAACAACTTAATTGCTCGGCGAGTTTTGTACTTTTCAGGAGTATATTATCACCTATTAGCAAACCCTCTTTCGAGACTTGTTCTATCTTAGTATAAGTGTAAAGTGCGGTCGGCTTGATTAGTTTCTTGCATTCTTCTAATCTCTTATCCATATTATCAATTTTATCGGCTATACGTCCTAACTGGCCAACTTTAAGAGATTCATCCACTGACAGATCAAGAGATACGTTATCAATTACAATCAAACGAGACAGCCCGAACGACATCTATTCTTTATTTATCTCCGCTATCTATGTTGCATCTGGGAGACTCAAAAACTTCTTGGTAAATTTTTTTGATTTTCTACTTTTACTATTTAGTGTAGACAACTTTTTTAGGCAAGCATAACAGAGTCTTGGGTACAAGGTAAGTGCATTGAGAATCTCAATTTTAATTGCATTACTCCTGGTCTTTTCATTTAGTGTACTAGCTCTATCTATGAATGAAACTTTAGCGGTAGGAGGAGCAGCAGGCATAGGTGGGAAAGTATATACAAGAAACCATATGGGGGATTACCGCGAGACAGGTTGGGCTAATATTACTGCGCAAGGCCAGAATCTCGTAGCGCAGGCAAAGTTCAATCAAGGAGGTAGCTACTACATGTTCGTTCCACCAGGTAACTATCTAGTTACAGCTCAAATGCCGGGGTATATTGACCAGAGTCGCGATGTTAGCGTATCCGAAGGTGGTGCTGTGACCCTTAATTTCTACATGGAACAATCGGGTATACCCATACCTGAATTCCATGAATATGCGACAATGCTCATGACAGCAGTATCTCTTCTGCTGGTTATTTTCATAATGCGGAAGAGAAATACTGCAAACCGCTTCAACTAAAATGAACATCCAAAACGCAAACCCCATCACTTAGAGAAAGATGCCATTAAATGGCATCTACCAACTTTTCAACGTGTCTTAACAGAATGTCGAACGCGAAAAGATCGATTTCTGAATCATACATCTCTAATATGCGACTATACACATCTGAAAATAGACTCCTTTTTCTAATCATATTGGGGTTGATTCAGGTTGCAATCTACCTTAGGATACTCGCTTTAGATAATCTTGGATTGAATATCTCAAATTTTGTTGGCTTCTTTCTTATTTGCTTTGTATTCTACATATTCTCGATACTAGTTGTTAACAGAAATACAAAATCAACACATTCTATAAAAAATATTTTTTTCATAATTATGATTTTCTCAATAATTTTCCGATTAATTTTGTTATCACTCAAACCAACTCTTAGCCATGATATGATGAGGTTCTTATGGGATGGACGATTGATTTTTCATGGGATCAATCCTTATCTATATACGCCTGAATCGTCAGAACTTAATGTGTTAAAAGATGTTGCATATTTTATTGATTATGACTTCAAACATACATTAACAGTATATCCGCCCATTGCACAACTCATATTTGGAGTAGCCTATTTTTTTTCAGATGGAAATCCTTTCGGAATAAAATTGATCTCAACATTTTTTGATCTGATGAATATTGTAGTTATTACACTCTTATTGAGAAACGTTAATCCAGAAAAATTACTTTCAGGAATAATGATCTACGCATGGTCTCCTCTCCTTATCATAGAATCAACAGGTAATGGTCATATAGAACCGATTCCAATTTTCTTTATACTGTTAAGTTTGCTCTTTCTGGTTAAGAGTCGAATTCGCTTATCGTCGGTAAGTTATTCTTGTGCATGCCTGTCAAAACTCTTTCCGATTCTCCTGTTACCGATTTTTCTAATACATTTAAGAAATTTCAGCAGAGGGATAATTAAGAAATTTTTAGTATGGCTTATTCTAACCTCATCATTTATCTTAATTCCAATATTATTGTCGTCAGGTCTTAATCTTATACATCAGATCTTTTGGTATTCTCAAAATATTTCCTATAACTCGTCCATCTATAAAATCATAGAGGTCATCTTTCCGTTCCATTCAACAGTGAATATTGCAAGAATCGTCACATACTCGGCTTTTATTATGACAAGCTTTCTTTTCTTAAGAAATAAGAATCTAGAGAGTTTTATTGAATTTGCAGAGGGGTGTCTTATTTTATTCGGATTGTTTCTTCTATTCGCCCCTGCTGTTTTCCAATGGTATTTGATATGGCTTCTTCCATTTGTTGCAATTTTAGGAATAAATAGGAAAAATATTGGTTGGTTTTACTTTTCAGCAGCAGTCATTCTTGCCTATTTACCACAGTTCTCTTTTAATTATGATGTTAATAGCATAGCATTGATTCAATATTTGCCATTATATGTGATACTAATTCTGTCAGCTTTTACCGCCAATAAGCCTTTTAAGCCACTCTCAGATTGGTTCCGATTAACAGCGAAACCCAAAGCATAAGATTCAAACTACAGGGTGCCAGATAATTGGTCACACAAAAAAGTAAACATCTCATATTTGTCTTTGCGGCTGTTGTTTTACTAGTTATTGTTCTTTGGAATGCTGCATTAACTGCGATGGGTGATCCAATCTCACAATCGTTTGGTGATGGTGCTGAATTAGAGGAAAAATTAGGCGCTGTACCGATCTCTTTTGAGTGGAGGAGTGGTATCTTCCAAGGGAATAAAACGTATGTAGCGTTCCTGTATTATAGCACGTGTCCTACCTGTGAGGAGAATGAAGACAATCTGTTTATTGCGAAATCATATCCTAAGTGGCAGGGGAATCTTAGTTCCGATGAAGTTTCTTTTAAGGCGATGAACTACTATAGAAATTTAGAAGCTGGTACAGCATATTTTGAAGCTTTCAATATTTCAAAAAGTGCTGAAGGTGGTTCTATACTTGTGGTGCATAATTCTAAAGTTGGGCTTGTCTATTATCCGCCTTTCAGTGATGGTGAGATAAGAAATGCGGTATATTATGTTACTAAAGGATCATTGGCAGAAGGGATTTCGGACCAGGATGGAGCAACCTTTTCTATGCCTCTAGTCTTTGCGCTGGGTGCAATATCTGGCTTTAATCCTTGTCTAGTAGCCTTGGCGTCTGTATTCTTTGCGACCGCTAACAAGACTGAGTTGAAAAGTGTAACTAAGAGAATAGGTCTCATCTCGATTGGACTTATTTACGCTTATTTGGTTTTCTTCTCACTAATTGTCTCAAATCCAGTTATCATGGGATCCTTAGTTTCTATAACTTGGATTATAGTGATAGTTCTGTCAGTCATGGGTTTACTATATCTCATTGAGGCGGCTCAAGATATTTATTCTAGAAAATGGGGAAGCGGCAGTGGTATCGACGCCAAGATTAATTTATTCCGAACACCTACACGCCTTAAAGGTCTCATAAATAAAACGAAGGAAATGAATAGTCCAACCTATGACTTCGGTTTAGGAGCACTCTTTTCACTGGTCAAATTACCTTGCATAGCTGCTTTTCTCATAGTGCTTCTAGTCAAATCAAGCACTCCACTAATAGATGTCACAATCTTTACACTTGGAGTAGCTTCACCTGTTATACTAATGGGTATACTCATCGGCTTTGGAATGATGAAAGTGAATCAGTTAAGCACAGCGCAATTTAAAGGACGAGTGATCCAAAGAACCTTGATTGGTGCTTTACTGATAATATCTGCATTTTTGGTATTGCAATAACGGATTTTTCACAATTACTGCAATTTTTGATCATAAAAATGAGTAATTTACCTTCAGTGAAAAGTCTTAAGAATCGTTTAGGCTACTATGTCTTATAGTTGGGAATAATATGAATCAACAAATTTCACTTGGGTTCTCATTCCCTGGATTGCCTCCACCATCTTTTCCGCAAAGACCTAGAGCAGTCAAAGGTTTCGGATTGGCTCTATTCGCTGGTATACTGACAATTCTATGTGGAATCGCCGCAACAATTATTGCACTTTTATTCCCCGGAAATGTACCAGGTTGGCTAGCTCCTTACATTTGGGGAGGAGTTGTCATAGGAGTAGGTCTCGGTGTTCTAATCTTCCTTGGAGCTTTCCTCATATGGGTACGTTACTGGGTCTTAGGTGGTATCATAGTATTCTTATGCTCTCTGGCAAATGTCTATCTTATTATGGTCTGGTTCATAACCGTTCCTTGGTGGCCATGGATAATTATGGGAGTCGGCTTGTTTGCATTAATACTCGGTGCAATCGGTGGAGTTCTAGGTATCTCAGGAAAATAGTTAGGATAGGCCGGACAATAACGGTCCAACGACCATTTGTTCATTAAGTCACATGCTCCATGTTGATTTGACATGTATAATACGCTGAAACAGACTCAAAAATTGTATTTCTAACCCTATCTTTCTGGTTTTAGATGCTTCCATTTTATTTTACAAAACAATATATTGGTGAAAAAGGCTCTTTTTATAATGAGAATAGTAAAATAGTGAAGATTGCCTAGAATTAAGTGGCTTTGAGCCATGAGTCAATATAAAGGATTAATATTTCTCATAATGCTGTTAGGCCTTTCTTTAATTAATTCTGGAAATTTTGTAATGGCGCAAGCTAATCCGACAGTGGCTGCGAATCGTGCCACAGGTCTTATTGATGATTTCGGATGGTATCATGTATTTGCCGAAGTTGAAAATCCTTCAGACGGTACAAACGCAAGTGTTGTCATCACAGCGACATTCAGAGATATCGGTGATAACACAATATCGAGCACATCCACTAATACAATGTTAGACATTATGACTAATGGTACGAACTCACCTGTCGATCTAATACTGACAGATACAAGTTTGGCACAGCAAGTGAATTCTTTCACATTCGGTATCACAACGGCCCCATTTGCAAACTCGCCGTACCGATCTTTCAATATTACTCACTCAAATTCAACTGATAGTTCTGAAAGGTTCCATGTTACTGGTGATGTAGGTAACACTGGAAATCTATCTGTTACTTACGTGGAAGTAATTGCAACTTTTTACAGCAACCTAACCATTGTCGATCGAGTTGTTTACGCAAATTCATCTTATTCATCCCCCAGAAATCTGGATGAAAACGATATCGGGACATTTGAAATCATAGCTGAAAATCAGACCGCGATAACTCATTACTCTCTGGAGGTTCAATGTAACGAGGAGACAACTTCTAATACTTCCAATTTCTATTTGGATGTTGTTCCTCTGACGAGTAGTATTACTCAGGGTAATTCAATAATTTATGATATTAAATTATATGTAAACTCAAATTATCCAAATCAAGCACAGATTACTTTTTCAACATCTGGTCTTCCTCAAGATTCAACAAGTAGTTTCAATCAATCCATTATAACAGTTACATCAACTAATCGAAATTTTAACGTCTCCCTAAACGTAACGACTTCCAACATCATTGGTATTGGTACAGGTAAATTCCTGCCTAAAATTACTGCCTCTGGAGTGGTGGCTCATACAAAACCAGTTATTCTAAACGTTCTTGAGAAGACAGGATTCAGCCTAACCATAGACCCATCTTCTCGAACAATATCTCAAGGTAACGAGGGGACTTATACAATAACAGTAAAATCAGGTGGAGGTTTCTCATCTCCAGTAACTCTCAGTGTCTCAGATATTCCGCCTGATAGCAACGCTAATTTTGATCCTGTCATAGTAACACCTACAAGTCAAGGTAATCAATCAACTCTTACAATCTCAACTGATCAAAATACGTCAACTGGAACTTTTAATTTCGTAGTTAATGGTACAACCGTTTCGCAGAACGAAACAACATCTGCAAGTATAATAGTCACTGCGCCCACGGAAGGTTACTTTGAGATTGATATTGATCCAGATGAAAGAACTGTATTCAGAGGTAGCTCAACAACTTTTACTATAACAGTTCAATCATTCAACGGCTTTAACTCAGCTGTCTCACTTGATGTTTCTTCCGGTTTATCTACTGATCTTACGGCATCGTTCATGCCAAGTCCGGTAACTCCTCAAGCAAATGGGGAGCAAGAATCCACTCTAACAATAACTGCTGAATCTGATGCAGATATAGACTCATATGCCCTAACCATAACTGGAACAAGCCCAGGGGTTCCGACTCAGAATGTTCAAGCAACTATCTCTGTAAGTGCGTTTTCTGCGCCTGACTTTGCATTATATGTGCAGCCAACGAGTCTATCAATAATACAAAACAATTCTGGTACTGCAACACTCCAGATTGTATCAGTAAATGGATTTCAAGATTCTGTAGAATTATCTACTGAAAGTCTTCCGACAGGAGTTACCTCTTCAATTCAACATCCAGTTGTAGCCCCTCTACCTTCAGGAAATGTTATCACAAAATTGACTATACAAACAAGTAATTCAGCAAATATCGGAAACTATACCTTCACCGTAAAAGGAGAAAGCGATGCAAAAACACATACCGAGACAATTGAACTAATAATTCTAAATAGAACCGCCTTCATTCCGCCTTTCGGTCAATGCATAATCGCGACAACCACTTATGGCTCAGAGCTCTCGCCAGAAGTACAATTCCTAAGAGGCTTTAGGGATAATCGTGTACTATCGACCATTGCTGGGACAGAATTTATGAAAACATTTAATGCATGGTACTATTCATTCAGCCCTCAAGTCGCTACATGGATATATAATAATCCTGTGGCGAAAGGACCAATGAAGATTCTACTTGCACCTCTTCTAGGCACTCTACACCTTTCCGAAATATCTTATTCTACCTTCGGATTTGCACCAGAATTGGCGGTAACAACCGCTGGAATAGTTGCCAGTCTACTAATTGGTTTGATTTATGTCGGACCAATTATCGCTATCGCTCATAAAAAAATTCGATATGGAAATATGTGGAAAATGCTCAAATGGTTGACGATAATCTCCGCCAGCTCATTAATCTTTTTGACTATAGGCCTAATTCTCTATATATCTCCGTTAATTATGTTTGCTTCTTCAACAGTTGTCTTATCGATGATAGTTTTGGGGGCGCTACTGCCTACTCTAGCTTTATTAGAGTTTTTAAAGCGTAAACATCAATTATCAAAATAGAAATTAAAAATTGATTTCTATTCAATAAAAACTGATTTTATTTGTTTGATGAATGTTGCCAATGGCTTACGTTTTAATAAGTGCAGAAAAAGGCAGAGAAAAAGAGCTTCTCGAAGAATTAAGAAGCAATGCTGATGTAAAAGAAATTAACAAAGTAGAAGGTATATACGATATTATAGTGAGAGTGGAAGCTGACACAGCCAAGAGATTGAATGATACTGTAACTTTAGGTATTGGAAGGTGTGCAAACATCAAAAGCACATCAACATTAACCGTAGATGAGAAAGTGTAAAGAAAAATAGCAATCAATTGAATTTTTAATCAATTTTCCATAAAAATCACTTCTTTTTAAAAACTCTAGAAAGATTTACAAGTCCGCAGTCATGACCATGCTCCATAATTAGATTATCTAGATGGTGTCAAATATGAAATTGCAAAACAAAGTGGCCATAGTTACAGGTGCCGGTCGTGGAATAGGCCGGGCCATAGCTAAAAATTTTGCATCAGAGGGTGCAAAGGTTGTAATCAACTACAGCAAATCAGAGAAAGAATCGCAAAGCCTTGCTCAAGAAATTAAGAACGACGGTGGAACGGCATTATTAGTTAAAGCAGATGTTTCAAAACCAAATGATGTCAAAGAATTGGTAAAAAAGACCATGGATGAATTTGGTAGGGTAGACATCTTGGTTAATAATGCAGGTGTTCTTATTCCTGCACGTTTCCTTGATTCTACTGAAGAGATGTGGGATATGACAATTGATGTTAACCTTAAGGGATCTTATTTGTGTTCAAAGGAGGTTGCTACGATAATGCTTGATCAGAAGAAGGGTAAAATTATCAATATCTCTTCTGTCTGCGGTTTAGTCCAAAAGACGGCTCTAGGCAACACGCCATATGTCGCCTCAAAAGCTGGAGTAATAGGTTTAACCCGCTCTTTGGCAGTCAATCTAGGTCCAACAATAAATGTTAACGCAATAGCTCCCGGTGTGATAGATACAGATATGGTTTCGTTCTTTCCTCCAGAGAGAATGAAGGCAATAGTTGATGAAACTCCAGTTAAAAGAATAGGAAAACCAGAAGAGATAGCTGCCGCTGCATTATTTTTGGCATCTGATGAATCCGATTATGTCACTGGTGAAGTCATTACTGTCAGTGGCGGAAGAGGAATGCGTTAATACAATTCTAGCGAGAGCTATATAGATTAATTTAGAAAAAACGAATTTCTCTTCAAGAATAAACTTATATAAAGTATTCATGCGATTCAGCAGATAGAATAATAGCTAGTTTACTTGAGATGATCTTAAGAAATGCAATCTTCCGGAAAAAGACTTCACCTTGAAAAAATCCAAGAGGAAATGCGTGGAAAGAGTCTACGTATCGAGAAACTCAGAAAAGAGTTCGGAAGTCTGGTCGCAGTAAATGATTTAACATTAGAAGTGAAAAATGGAGAATTCGTTAGTCTACTTGGGCCATCAGGATGTGGAAAATCTACAACGCTAAACATGATCGCTGGTTTGTTAGAACCAACAAGTGGAAAAATTTTCGTCGGTGACCAAGACATAACAGACATTTCGCCAATGCAGAGAAATGTCGGGCTTGTCTTTCAGAACTACGCTGTATTCAACAATATGACCGTATATGAAAACCTGGCTTTCGGATTAAGAGTAAGAAAGATGTCCAATGACCAAATAAAAACCGAAGTCAATAAAATTGCTGAGACACTTGAACTATCAGAAATTCTAGCTATGAAAGCAGGAAAATTAAGATTAGACGAGTTGCAGAGAACTGCTTTGGGACGGTCGATGATCACAAAACCTGCATTCTTCCTTCTAGATGAACCTCTAAGCAATTTAGATGCTGGACTCAGATCTCAAATGAGAGTAGCACTCAAAAGCATCCAACGTGAACTTGAACAGACGATACTCTATGTTACACATGACCAAGTAGAAGCAATGTCAATGGCAGATAGAATAGCTGTAATGAGTCAAGGCGAATTGCAGCAATACGGTTCCAGAGATGAACTCTATAGTCATCCGTCTAATCGATTTGTCGCCAACTTCATTGGTAGTCTATCAATGAATTTTATTGATTGTACATTAATCGAAAAAAATAATCGAACACTGTTGGATGCGACAGATTTTCAAATCGATGTCACAAAATTAGCTGACGTCATTAAGAAAAATATTAGTAATTCAGAATTGATTATGGGAATTAGGCCAGAAGATGTTGAGGTCAATAACCAACGCAAAACAGAAGACTCGATTCAGAGCGAAGTATACATAACGGAACCTATCGGTCCAAAAACAGTAGTTTCTCTTTCGATTGGAAATACAAAGATCAAATCAATGGTCCCAGGAACATTTCATACAAAAATAGGCGAAAAACTCTGGACAAATTTCAATATGGACAAATTACATGTATTCGATAAAAAATCTGAAAAGGCAATATTTTAGAATGAAGTGATGAAAATTGGTCGCTGTCAGAGTTGAAAATCTTACTAAACGATTTAAAGATGAAACCGTCCTCGACAAGGTTACATTCAAAGTAGAGGACGGCGAATTTTTTGTACTTTTAGGAAGACCAGGTGCTGGTAAAACAACGACATTGCGTACTATTGCAGGATTGGAGAAACCTGATGAGGGCGAGATCTATATCAATGATCAATTAGTAAATGATGTTCTTTCGAGTGAAAGAAATATTGCGATGATCTTTCAGAACCTTGCACTATATCCCAGCTGGACAGTATATGATAATATGGCATTTACAATGAAAATACATAAGGTGCCCAAAGAAGAAATCAATCAGAGAGTCAATGAAGTTGCTAAAACTCTTGGTATCGATTATTTACTGGACAGAACTCCTGCCACCTTGAGTGGTGGTGAACGTCAAAGAGTTGCCATAGGAAGAGCACTTGTAAGACGGCCAAGTGTCTTCCTTATGGATGAGCCTCTAGGACCACTCGATGCTTTGTTAAGGCTAAACATGAGAACTGAACTGAAAAGGTTGAAAGCAGATTTAGGTCAAACCATAATATACAGTACTCCAGATCAACTTGAAGCAATGAGTATGGCCGACCATCTTGCGGTCATGCATAAGGGCGTAATAAAACAGATTGACGATCCTGAAACAATATACAACAAACCAAAAAATCGCTACGTTGCTGGTATGATCGGCAGTCCAGCTATGAATTTTCTAGAAGGAACTTTCGAAGTGAAAGATGCCGAATCATATCTTAATTGTAGCACCTTTAAGGTAAATCTAACAAAATTCAAAGAACCAATTGAAAGAGACTCCACAAGCTCCGAACTTACTTTCGGAATCAGGCCTGAACATATCAAAGTTAATCACGAGAAAATATCTCCAGAATCAATCGAAGCCAATGTAATAATGGAAGAACCACTGGGTTCAGAAACTATACTACATCTGAACATCAACGAAGAACTGGTTAAAGCGATAGTTCCACCCACATTTCAAACAAAATATGGAGAAAAGCTTTGGCTAGACTTTGACATGAACAGAATGCATGTTCTCGATTCAAAAACCGAGAAGGTTATAATCTAACAGAAAAAATAACACTTTCACTTTTCTCTCTCCATTATATTACACAAAACGTAACTTCAAAACTGATATACTTGCACCAGCTGCATATCCCATTAGATTATGTGGAGATATCATAGTATTGAGGTGTAGTTGTACTGCCTAGAAAAAGCGAAAGCGAAGCAACTGAGAAACCTGCCAGTGAAACAACTGAGTCAAAGAAAAAGCTTGAATCAATAGACGATCTAGCTGGGGTAGGCCCTGCAACAGCTAACAAGCTAATAGAATTGGGATATCAGACGATAGAATCCTTGGCAACTGCTGCTATAAAAGAATTAACTCCTGCAGGCATCAGTGATAAGCAGGCTGCAAAAATAATCAGCCAAGCACGAGACAGTATCTCGATATCTTTCATCCCCGCAAATGCTCTCATCAAGATGAGAGAAAACGTTTTACGATTATCAACAGGTAGTGCGACAATAAATGATCTAGTCGGTGGAGGACTGGAGACTCAGACAATAACAGAGTTCTATGGGCAATATGGAGTGGGGAAATCAATTTTATGTCATCAGCTCTGTGTAAATGCCCAGAAACCTATTGAGCAAGGAGGTTTGGATGGTGGAGCATTATATATCGATACTGAACAGACTTTCAGACCTGAATGGATTATCAGGATGGCTAGTCATCTAGGAATGGACCCCGAAGAGACAGCGCGGAGAATAATCTACTCAGAAGCATACAACAGTGATCATCAGATCCTCCTTCTCGAGAAAGCAGACAAAGTAATTAAAGAAAATAATATACGCCTAATAATAGTTGATTCACTTATGGCTAACTTCCGAAGTGAATACCTCGGAAGAGAAATGCTTGCTGAAAGACAACAAAAAATCAATAAACATCTGCATAGACTCTCAAGACTCTCAAGAGCATTCAATGCAGTAGCAGTAGTTACAAATCAAGTGATGTCCAAACCTGATGCATTCTTTGCTATGCAAGTTGAAGCTACTGGCGGACACATTGTAGCACATACTAGCCATACAAGAATTTTCTTACGAAGAACGGCGAGTGGACCTGTACGAATCGCAAGACTTGTATCAAGTACATATTTACCTGAAGGTGAGCGCCTCTTCAAGATAACCGAGAATGGTGTTGAAGACATAGATGAAGGGGATGCAGCAAAGAAATGAGTCAAAGTAATCAGAATATAGCTTCCAAATATCTTAGAGCTATCGCTGAACGACGAATAAAAGATGGTGAGGTTGAATTTGATCGAGTTAGTTTATCACTAGATGATTCGGAGTGGAATAAAGGATATCTGAAAGCTCTTGAAGGTCTCCTCATCACTTTCAAAACTAATAATAGTAAACATCTATATTTGCACAGAACAGAGCTTGAAGATCAAAAAATCAGGAAAAAATTCAAAGAAGATATTAAAAATCATTCCATCAATGAACTCCATGCAGATTTTGATCGGGGATTTTTCTCGGCTCTAATGGATTATTTTACAATAATAGATCAAAGAAAAAGTAGTCGACGATCCAAATAAGAATGAATCGTAAGCGTAAAACGACTTATTCATTACTAATATGTCCAAAGTGTGTAAAGAAATATCCAAACAAAAGCCCATGTAAAAATATACGTTCCAACACCGAGTGTTAATCTTTTACGTCCCACTTGAAGCTCTTCTTCCCCATAGCGCAGATTCTTAATCACAATAACCGATAATAAATAGAGGAAAGCAGCAAAGATTATGCCTGTAGTGTCTCTTAATCTCAGGATGTAACATAAAAGCGCTGCAAGAATACCTAGACCAAAACGAGACCAATATACGACACTAGTGACTGGATAACGAGCAAGCCTAGTACCCTTCAATTTACTTTCAGATTGTATTATTTTTGGTTGTGCAACAACTTTAGCAGGAGCAGGGTCACGAGGTTTATCTTCTTTAAATTTATAACCGCAATTCCCACAGAATCTTCGATTCTCGACGTATTCCTTACATTTCGGGCACTTTTTTCTAGCCATGATAAACCAACCTTTATGCCTTAAACCCCACAATGAAGATATCTCTTGTATATTAGCATATTAGCACAATTTAGATGAATGGAAAATGAAAGATGTGATGTCCAGTCTTGACATATCGGCCGTAACTCTTGAAATGGCTGATAGTTTAATTGGGAAAAGAATAGACAACATCTATCATATCATTCCAAGGACTTTTCTAATTCGGTTCCGTCCTGAGTCAATCTGGCTTTTAATAGAAGTTGAGAAGCGGATGCATCTTACAAAATTCAAGTATCCAACTCCTGCTAAGCCCAGTATTTTCTGTATGACTCTGCGAAAACATCTTCTCGGAGGAAAACTGGAAAAAATAGAGCAGGAAGAATTCGATAGAATTGTTAACATAAATATCTCAACTAAATATGGTGTCTTTCGTATAGTCGCAGAACTTTTCAGAAGAGGAAATTTGATCCTTATTGATCCAGAAAACAAAGTCCGACTTAGTATGAGATATGCTCGAATGCGAGATAGACATCTAATAAGAAATGAACTTTACAAAACTGCTCCGTCAAGCGGAAAAAATCCATTAACATTAACATCTGAGCAATTCGAAAAACTAAGAGAGATCGGTGACGAGCAATTATTGAAAGCTCTCACAAAAATGATCTCGATAGGCCCCTTACACGCTAAAGAATTGTTGACTAGGTCAGAACTGGACTATGAGTCTTATGTAAGAGACTTGAATCAAACTCAATTTGAAACTCTTTTCAAATCAATACTTACAATAAAAGAACAAATAATTCAAAAAGAGTACAAGCCAGCGATAATTTATGATGAAAAAGATCAATCCCTTGATACAACACCCTTTCCATTAAAAATCTATGAAGGGAAAAATCGAAAGGAATTTAAAACTTACAATGAAGCAGTGGATGAATTCTTCTCAAAACAAACAACAACTGCTGAATTACATAAAGTCAAAAAAGTACAGGACTTAGAGGTAGCAAGATTAAGCAGGATCCTCGAAGAACAGAAAAAACAAAAAACAACATTGGAAGAAGCAGTCAAGAAAAATAAGGAAATAGCCGATACGATATATCTCAACCTGCATATCCTATCTGAGATAACAGTATTGATTGAGAAAGAGAAAGTGAAAGGAACTCCACTTCAAGATATAGAAAACTTAATCAACAAAATAACTGTGGCCAATAAACAACAAATAAGTACAAAGATTCTTCCAGAAGAAGCCAGATTGAATGTAAGTCAAATCTTAATTCATATACGACATGATAAAACCCCGCAACAGGTTGCGAAACAATATTATGATGCTTCAAAGAAAGCGTCACAAAAATTGAAAGGCTTACAAGAGTCTGTAAATAAGATTGAGACAAAGCTGAGAAGTGTTGAGGAAGAAACAATCGAAAAAAAAGCGATAGGAAAAATTCCTAAACGAAAAAGAGAAAAAGTCTGGTATGACAAATTTCATTGGTTTAAAAGCTCAGATGACTTTCTAATTATGTCGGGCAAGGACGCCTCGACTAACGATTTATTGATTAGAAAATATCTCAATAAAGATGATTTAGTGTTTCATGCCGAAATCCAAGGAGCCCCATTCACTATTATAAGGACTGAGGGAAAACCCGTTACTCCCCAGACCATTAAAGAAGCTGCACAAGCGACTGCTGCAAGGAGCAAAGCATGGAGCCTAAATTTAACGGCTGTAAATGTATACTGGGTTAATCCCGACCAAGTCGAAACAAGTGCTCCTAGTGGAGAATATTTGGGGAAAGGACAATTCATGATACGTGGGAAACGTAACTATGATCATGGAGTGGAGTTGAAGATAGCTATAGGAGTTCGAGAAGAAAATGGAAATGTAATGTTTATTGCAGGTCCATCATCCGCTATTGAAAAACAGGCCGAAGCTTATGTGGAACTGGTGCCTGGAAGAACCTCTTCAGGAAAATTAGCAAAGAAAATAATTGAAATATTGAAAGGCTCAAGTCGTGAGACAATTAGTGAGAGAATAGATCGAACTAACTTAGATGAAGTGGCAAGATTAATCCCTGCTGGAAAAGGAGAAATAATTATCAAAGGAAAAATTATGTCGTTATGACTTAGCATTCGCTAATAATATTAAAAAAATACTATGAATCAATGCAGAAAGTTGAAAATATACTCTACGGCCTTTAAAATGACCCACAATCCTGATAATATAATTATTCCCTTGATGCTTTCACTGAACTCTTTGTAGCCCATATGTTATGTCACTCTGTCACACTCATATGCTCATTGCATTTAAGCATTATTCAAAAATTAGAGATAAAATCAGCTTCGGACGCCAACAAAACCTGTAAGAAACCTTTAGCGAAATATGAAAGCTTAGCCAATGGTAAATAGTATAAGCAGCCATCAAACTATCTTGAATTGATAAGTGACCCATTATGGCTTCCTCAGTCGATGAGAATGTCGCAACTGCTAAAGATGTTATGTCAAAACCAGTAATTAGTGTCAGAGAGAACGACAATGCAATGAATGCGGCTAAACTAATGGAGAAACATAAGATAGGCGGAATAGTGATCGTCAATAAAAATGATAAACCCTTGGGAATAGTCACAGAACGAGATCTCGCAACTAGAGTTGTAGCAAAAGGTCTTCAACCCAAAGATGTGAATGTTTCGAGTATTATGAGCCGACCAATTGCAACAATAGACGGTGAAGCAAGTATAAGAGAAGTTGCGAAAAAAATGAGCCAACTGGAGATTAGACGGCTTGCTGTAGTTAGCAAAAATGATCTTCAAGGGATTATAACTAGTAAAGATATTCTAAGAATCACCCCAGTTATTATGGATGTACTTTCGGAAAGATCAAGAATAAAGGCAAATGAACCCATCCGAGAAACAAGTAATCTCGCCGGATATTGTGATAATTGCTCAAACTGGTCTCTTTCTTTATCATATAATGATGGGAAATTCCAATGTGACAACTGTCTTACAGATGTAGAAGAGGAAACAAAAGGGAATTAATTATAAAGACACCAAATGATTTGTAGACAGTTTATTCTGAGAATTTTATTAAAATTAAAATCCGAGTTTATAGAAGTTATTCAGGATTTGAGATTCAAAAAAATTGCCAAACCTTCAGAAGTCGATCTAAATATTATTGGTGCTAAACTACTGCTTAGAGATCAATTACTAGAAGGTGGCATAAGTATCGAAGAAGGGAAGATCATCAAGATAGGAAAAGAACCATCTCTACCTAAAGCTGATAAAATTCACGATGTAAAAGGTCTTCTAACAATCCCGGGGTTAATAGATACTCATGTCCATCTAAGAGATCTTCAGTTATCATATAAAGAAGATTTCTATACAGGAACCTGTGCAGCAGCTGCAGGGGGATTTACTACAATTCTAGATATGCCAAACAATGTCCCGCTGACATATTCCGCAGCAAATTTGAGACTAAGACGTGATGAAGCGATGACAAAAGTAATTGTCAATGTTGGATTTCATGCTGGATTGGTCGATGACAAATCAGAAATACAAAAAATGAGTTCCATGGGGATCTATTCTTTCAAATTATACATGAATAATTATTATTCACAAATTGATGTTGAAAATGATGTCACCCTTGCTGAGAATTTTTCAACTTGTAAAATAATTAATGTTCCAATAACTGTTCATGCCGAGGACAGGTCTACCATTGAACAAAGAATAAAAGACTTCAAAGGGAAACCTATCAAACTGAAAGACTACTGTTACATACATGACTTAGATGTTGAAGAAACAGCTGTAAAGCGAATAATTGGAATAGCAGAAAAAACAGGAGCAACGATTCATATTTGCCACATAAGCAACAGCTCAACAATTGATGAAATAGAGGAAGCAAGAGATAAGGGAATATCCGTCACAGGAGAAATTACACCTCACCATATGATTCTCTCAAAAGATGATCTCGAAAAGTTAGGAGGATGGGCCTTGATGGATCCACCTCTAAGGCAAATCAGCGAGACAGAAAATTTATGGAATGGACTTTTAAACAAGGAATTCTTAACAGTCGCAAGTGATCATGCCCCCCACAGTCTTTTAGAAAAAAGTTCTCAAGATATCAGAGAAATAACACCAGGAATTCCAGGTCTCGAAACTACTCTCCCAATCCTTCTGACAAAAGTTTCTAGAGGAAGGCTCTCATTATCTGCTATCCCCAAGATCTTAGCTGAAAGACCGGCCAAAATCTTTGGGCTTAAAGGTAAAGGTGAATTATCTGAAGGTGCAGATGCCGATATTACAATACTAGATTTAAAAAAAGAGTTCGTTATTGATCCAGACAAGTTCCATAGTAAAGCAAGATATTCACCCTTTACTGGAGAGAATTGTATTGGGTGTGTTTCAAAGGTGTTTCTAGCGGGCAAAATGATCTTTGAAAATGGTGAAATTCTCACTCCACCAGGTTCAGGTCAAGTCTTGGGTGTTAAAACGTGAAATTCCTAGCTGATGGAATGCTAGGAAACATTACCCGATGGCTGCGCCTATTAGGTTATGATGTAGAATATGAAAAAGTTCAGAATGACAATGAACTTCTAATACGATCAAAACAAGAAAAAAGAATTCTATTAACCTCAGATGCAGAATTATTCAGATTGGCAAAGAGACGGGGATTGACTACTGCACTAGTTAAGAAGACCTCTCCAGATGAAGCCCTCTCAAAACTATCTGAAAAATTTAATATCCAATTGGTTTTTGATGAAATGAGATCACGATGCCCTACTTGTGGATTTCCACTGAAAAGCATATATAAAAACTCAATAAAAGAAAAAGTTCCAAAGAACACCTATCAAAGATATAATGAATTCTGGATATGCAGTAACTTGTCATGCTCAAAGGTCTATTGGCGTGGAAATCATTGGAAAAAGATAAGTCAAACACTAAAAAAAGCTAGGAAAGAAAAATTAAATGCAAAAAAATAGTTCCGATAAAGAAAACGAACTCAACATAACTGAAGGAGAATTTCTAGTTAACCTTGCGAGGAAGGCAATCTCAAATTATTTGTCAGAAAATAAAATGATCAAACCACCGGAAGATACTCCAGCGAGTCTGAATGAGAAACTTGGAGTATTCGTGACTCTTAACAATTATAGTTCAGGAGAACTTAGAGGTTGTATCGGATTTCCAGAACCCATTGAGATACTTGTTAAAGCAACAATAACATCGGCTATAGAAGCTGCTACGGGAGACCCTAGATTCCCTAAAGTGACTTTGAATGAACTAGAGGAAGATATTACAGTTGAAATTAGTATATTGACCACTCCTCAGGAGATCAAAACTGAACCAAAAGATGTTCCTGAGCATATATCCATAGGTACTGATGGCCTGATCATTGGAAGAGGTCAACAGCGCGGCCTGCTTTTACCTCAAGTAGCCGTAGAATGGGAATGGGATAAAGAGGAATTCTTAGCAAACTGTTGCTTGAAGGCAGGTTTGCCATCTGATTCATGGCTTCTTAATGATACGAAAGTTTTCAAATTCCAAGCGACTATCTTCGAAGAACTATCGCCAAAAGGTAATGTCAAGAAGGTTATTCAAGAGAAGGTAAGCTAACTTAGACGGGATAGCGCGCGCTTTAGAGTATGAAAAATTATATTAACTCTTGATATTGGCTGTGAAAAAACAAAACATGGTAATATTGGATTAGATCTCGTTAGATCCCCTAATGTCGACGTTTTAGCCAGTGCATATTACATTCCTTTCAGGGAAGCAACATTCGACGAAGTTCTTGCTTTTGAAATCCTTGAGCATTTGAGTAATCCTTCTGAAGTCTTAAAAAAGATATATCACGTGTTGAAAGATGAAGGCACTCTCCATTGTTCAGTACCGAATATTTATTGGCTGGGCAGAATAATTAGGATTTTGCTAAATAAAAGACTCGTACAAACCTATACCTTCCATGAACACATTAATTCTTGGACAATATTTGAAATAGAAAATCTACTCACACGTAACAATTTTAATATGCGGGAAACTAGTTATGGCGAAAGAGTAAGTGAACCCTATAAACGGTTCAGATTAATATTCAAAATTCTTTTCTTAAATAAGATATTGAAACCTTTAACAAATTATCAGTTATTCTTTTCAGCTAAAAAAAGCGTAAACGTTTAGCGTGAGTTATTATCAATTATGGATAGGGCTGACGAAATTCTATATGGCCTAGAAACGGCATATTACATAATTGATAGAGAAGAACTAAGAGATCATGCAATCAGATAATAAATCGAAATGGGGAGTGCTGAGAGGAGGAATATAGCGCGCGTAGCCTCATAACTACGCACTATGAAGATGCAGAAACCACTCATTCAAGAGAAAGAACCACCATGAGGATCTACTTGGCGCCATGTGGCATAGGTCTGGGCCACGTTACTAGAACAAAATCTATTGCCAAGAAACTTTTGGAAAATGGCGATGAAATAGTATTCTCTACATATCTAGATGGCTTAAAATATGCAAGAGCTATGGGATTCAATACCGTGGCCAGTCATCCTATCTTATTCAAAGTCGCAAAAGATGGAACAGTAGATTTTAGACAAACATCCGCCAGAAGTGGTTTAACCCTAGGTTTTCATAGATATGTCCTAAAACAAATCGTTTCTGAACTCACAAATATGAAACAATTCAAGCCAGACCTAGTATTCTCAGACTCTCGAGCTTCATCTGTCATAGCTGCAAGGCTATTGAAAATACCGATAATATTGATGCTGAACCAGTTCAAGATAGAAATTATTAGAAAACCAAGTAAAGAAAAAATGAGTCTGCTAGAGCGATTATTCTTTTTCATAGCTAACATATCTTGGGTTCTAATCAGAACCTTAATTGGTGGCATTTGGGGTCAAAGCGATCTAATACTTATCCCTGATTTTCCAAAACCTAACACTATTTCAATAGAAAATCTCGCTATTCCGAGGAAATATTTGTATAAAGTTAGATATGTTGGGCCGATTGTCGATTTGACACCAAACGAATTTCAAGTCACTCATGATATGTTGGAAAAATTGAATCTGTTAAAGAGTAATCTAAAGATTTATGCTGTCATAAGTGGCCCCAAGGTAGAACGAGAATATTTAGTTAACCAGTTATTGAAAATACTTCAAGATATGCCTAAAGATTTACAATTCGTTCTTTCATGTGGAGATCCAAGTGGAAACAGAAATCCGACAATAAAAAATAATCTGATTATATATGAATGGTTGGATGACGAGACTCAATATGCGCTGTTAAAAACCGCTGATATTATAATCTGTAGATCAGGTCATGGATCAATTACGAAAGCACTCACTTTCGGCAAACCTCTAATTCTAATTCCTACACCAGACCACACTGAACAAAACCTTAACGCCAAAAGAGCAGCTAAACTTGGTATAGCAGTAATGCTGAATCAGAAAACACTTACCAAGAGAACTTTACTGAATGCAATTACTGAAATTAGTAATAATACACTGATCAAGGAAAAAGCAGAAGGCTTTAGCAACTTAGCTCAGAATCTTAATTCAATAGAGTCAACTGTAGGATTAATCGCAGAGACAATATCAAAACGTGTTATTGTGTCCGATTGATCTTTTATAGAATAATTGGAGAGATGATATGTTATGGCATCTAAAAATAACATTTCATTTTGTCCAAATATAATTATTATTGACCTTGACGGTACACTAGTTAAATTTCAAATAGATTATTTGAGTGCAAGAAAAGAGGCATTGCTTCTAATTAAAAAATATTCTGTTCTACGAAATTTGAATTTCACCTTAAATGATAATATATTCTTTATGGATCTTAAAATTGAGGAATTTCTAGTTAACAATAATCTATCAGAAAATGTTTACAAAGAAATCCATGACAAACTAATATCGATTTTAGAAAGATATGAAATGGATTCAGCTAAGAAAGCTAGATTACTACCATCAGTTAAAGAAACACTTGCCCGATTAAAAGACATGGGGTGGACCTTGATTCTTTTTACTGCTGATGGAGAAAATGCAATGAATGTTATCGTCGATAAGACAGGAATTAAAGACTTCTTCGATATTATGATTTCAAGAGGAGAATCGATGGAGGTAAAACCACATCCAAACCATATTAAATCAGTGATTTCAACGATGGGGTCAAGTCCTAAAGAGATTATTGTTGTTGGTGATAGTGTTGCAGATATGGAATCAGGTAAACATATTGGAGCTATTACTGTGGGTGTAACAAGTGGGCTTGGATCCCCAAAAGAATTAGCTAAAGTTAATGTCGATTATCTTCTAGGATCTATAGCTAAGCTTCCCTGTTTGCTAAAACATATACGTGGTGATATCGATTGTCAATGAATGACGCGGTCATTATTGGTTTTTTACAAGGATTGCTAGAATGGCTTCCTGTAAGTAGCAAAAGCATGATAATTCTTTATCTTGTAAATGCTGCTTCTGTAAGTGGTGAAACGGCATATTCTTTAGCGATGTTTCTGCATTTCTCGACGGCAACAACAGCTTTGATAATGTTTAGGTCTGATTTTTTAAAAGTTATAAAATACATAATAACACGTGAGTATTCTTCATGTAAAGATTGTTCAGTTTTATTCAGAAGTCTATTAGTGACAATTGTTGTTAGTGCAGCTATTGGGTTACCACTGTATCTTTTGACTAACTTTTTTATTTTGGGATTAAGTGGTATCCTTCTAACTTGTTTCATAGGGGTATTCTTGATTTTTACAGGTCTTTTTCTCAAATTTTCCAAGAGTATTAAAGGGTTTAAATCTTTAGAACAGATTACGCCAGTTGATATGATCCTGGCGGGTGTTATGCAAGGGTTGTCTGCTTTACCTGGTCTTAGTAGGTCTGGGCTTGTTGCTTCGACTCTTCTAATGAGAAACGTTGAAAAAGAAACGGCACTTCGATTGACTTTCATTATATCTGTACCGATAATCTATGGGATGGGAATTGCAGAACTTGTCATAGGTTTAGGTTTTCGAACTAGCTTGGAAGAATTCGGTGTAATAAATATCTTGATTGCTTTAGCAACTTCTTTCATATTGTCTTTAATTTCCCTTAGGATGATGTTGGAACTGGCTAGAAGACTGGATTTTACAAAATTTCTAATTAGTTTTGGGGGTCTTACTTTGGGTCTCTCTTTAGTGACCATACTGCTGAGTTAGAATTTTGTTTATTGAATTAAAATCAAGTTTTTATCTTTCAATATTTTTTTCATATATGCGTCTGAAAGTCCATCTGATAGCATTTTTTAGCTCTAATAGTCTCTTTTGATCTCCAAAATTATGTACAACTAACACCTTTAGGTTGCCTTTCTCCTGATCTATTTCGTAAGTCAATTGTTCTCCTTTACTGATTTTCCCTTCTCTGAGTTCTTTTTGATCTTTAACTTTCATAGGGTCAAGGACTTTGGATACCAAGAAAGCTCTCATTGGTGGAGAGCTTACATCAAATTTCATGTTTTCACCAGGAATCACTGTTAAATTACTCCCTTCAACAAATATTTCGCCTATTTTTTTACCTTCAACAATTAGCGGTGTAATATCCTTGAGAAATTTTTTAGGTTCTGTTGGAGGATGAGTAACAGCATTAATCTGTGATTTTGGAATTTCTATTTTCCTGAAGCTTTTCTCTGCTAGAATCTCGTCGATTATGGATAGGTAAGAGTTAAGTTTTTTCGTTTCTTCGCTGAGTTCTGAGGCTCGTTGTTCTAGGTAAGCTTTCATTTCAGCGAGCTTTCTAGTATTATCTTTACTCAAGGAATTGTTAGTCTCCAATATGATCTTACTAGAATGAAATTAATAATGGTATAGACCTCATAAAATTGTCCATACAATATTAAGCTATGATTATTATGTAAATTAATATTGAAGAGGCGGTCATAATACCATTAAATGTGTGAGATAAAGGGTTGAAACGGAACTGAATAAGAATAGTCCACTCATGCGGGCAATAGAAAAGTTAGCCAAATTGAGGTTAAGTGAGGTTGCATTAAGTAGGTTTGAAAGAATTGCCGCAAAAATGGGAGTGGATGAGAATAGAGTTCTTGAGCTCTATATAGAAGCCAAAAACAATTCTGGAAGAGAACGATTTAAAAATATTAGACTTTCAGATAGGATTTTGCTACTTCCTCAATGTCTAAGATCTAGGGATTGTACTGCAAAACTTGGAGAGTTGGGTTACGAATGTAACAACTGTGGAAAATGCAAAATTGGACAATTCATAGGTGAAGCTAGATCTTTTGGATATGAAAAAATTTTCATAATATCTGGAGGAAGTATGGTTCCAAAGATCTTCGCCAAATTTAGACCTAAAGCTTTCCTTGGCGTAGGATGTTTTAAAGAACTTGTGATGGGAAGCTTTCTGTGCGAAAAATTTGGCATTGCAGGACAAGGATTGCCTTTACTTAAAGATGGTTGTCTTGAAACAGATCTGGATTGGGGAATGCTAAAGAGCATGATTTAATCGAAAATTTGTTTGCTCACGATAGCAATTGGGTCATATCACGCCTTTCGTTTTCAATTGTTCTATATCATTATTTTCATAGCCTACTTCATTGAGGATTGATTCCGTATGTTGACCTAAGGATGGTGGAGGAATCTTAATTTCTGGTTTTATTCTGCTGAATTTCACTGGTAATGCTAGTTGCTTCACATTACCTGATCCTGGGCAATTCAAATCAAAGATAAGTCCGCGATGCTCTACATGGGGATCAGTAAACACTTCATCTAAAGTTTTCACGGGAGTAAGACAAGAGTCTAAGTCGTATAAAATTTGAAACCATTCATCCCTGTTTTTGGTTTTGAAGATGTCCGATAATCTATTTATTACTTCTTTTGCTCTTTGATCTTTTGCCATTCGGTCTTCTAGAAGATCTTTCGCACCAATTTTTTCACAAAGAATTTTCCAGAACTTATCTTCAGCAGCTCCAACTGCAACATACTTTCCATCTTTTGTCTGATAGACTGAATAGAAAGGTTCTCCACCTGCAGGCCAAGTTTCTCTTTCTGGAGATTTGCCGTTAGCGATGAATTTAGCTGCCTGTATCGTCAACCATGAAACTACTCCGTCAAACATCGATATGTCAACAAATTGACCTGTACCATTCTTTTGTCGTGATATAAGTGCTAGTAGTATTCCTATTACTGCGAACATACTGCCGGCAATATCTGCAATTGGTATTCCCGGAATGATCGGGGGTCCATTTTTTTCACCTGTTAGACTCAAAATGCCTGATAAAGCTAGATAATTTATGTCATGACCAACAAGATTCTTGTAAGGACCATCTTGACCAAATCCTGTTATAGGACAATAGATTAGTTCCGGATGATCTTTCCTCAGAGTATCGTAATCTATACCTAGACGTTTGCATACACCTGGTCTAAAGCTCTCAACCAAAATGTCATAACTATTCAAAAGTCTTGTAAAGATCTCTTTTCCCTCCTCAGACTTCAGGTTAAGAGTCATACTCCTTTTGTTTCTATTCAAAGTGAGAAACATCGCGCTTTTACCTCCAATCAGTGGAGGTGTATAGCGAAGATAATCTCCTCTTACAGGTTGTTCTATCTTAAGAACATCAGCTCCCATATCTGCTAAAAGCATGGTACAATATGCGCCGGGATTAAGTCGTGTTAGATCAAGTATCTTAACGCCATCAAGAGGATTATTCAAAATGCATCACTCGTTTATCTAACATTTTTTTAAGTTCGAGGGAATCTGCTGTAGTATTTTTGAAGAGCATTTAAAGCACGTATATTTCTAAAAAGAGAAGGATATGTTGGTATTCCCAGATTCTCTAGAATCATTCGATATTCATCAATGACCTCTTGTGAAGCAAGAGTTGAAACCACCAGTGGTTTATCAGGAAATCTGTTTTTCAAGTTGGAAAAAACTTTCTTTATATCTACATCCCAAATTTTACTCTCCTTCGTAAGGCCGACAATAACTAACGATACCATGTCCACATTTGGGTCTTCAAAAAAAGATTCAAGAGCAAAAACTAAGGATTCTTCAGCATTGCCCATTCCTTGACGCACTAACTCAGCATCAAGAGGATTTCTAACAATGCCGAATCCAGGTGCTTTACTAGTTAGCTTCTCCATAGTCTCCTTAGTAAGATTCGCAATTTGCATCCCATAATGCTCTATTGCGTCGGCGCTCATAACGCAACCTGCCCCCGTATATGCTATCACGCCAATTCGATTTCCTTTTGTCGGGGGAAGAAATGCAAATGCTTTGATCAGATCTAGTAATTCTTCAATATCTGATACTCTAATTATTCCAGTTGTTTTACATAACGCCTCGAAGATCTCATCTCTCACCATTAGTGAGCCTGTATGAGTAAGAGCGGCATCTCCACCAGATTTTGACCGAGCTGATTTGAGAATCAGAATTGGCTTCTTTTTTGAAACTTTTTTAGTTATTTCGAGAAATCTTCTTCCGTTATTAATCCCTTCTGCATAAATTCCTATAACTTGGGTTTCTTGATCTGCTTCAAGATATTCTAGAATGTCTGAGTCGTCGAGATCCGATTTATTTCCTAATCCTGCGACTTTACTCAGACCATATTTCTGAGTAGATAGTATATGTTCAAGTAGAACAGAAGCAAACATTCCTGTTTGTGAAATTATCGATACTTTACCTTTTCTCGGTTTTGTGATTTTTACGAATACAGATGTGTAACCATTAAACACATTAAGAATGCCTGTTGTATTGGGTCCAGCGATTCTGATTCCAGCAGAGCCTGCTATCTTCAGGATATCTTTCTCAAGTTGGATTCCTTCTTCTCCAGCTTCTTTGAATCCTGATGTGCATATTACTGCGGCTTTGACATTTTTTTCAGCAGATTCCTTCAATATTTGGGGTACATATTGGGCTGGTACTATTATTGTTACATTATCAATATTCTCTGGGATTGATGCAACATCAGGATAGCATTTGAATCCTAAAACAGAGTCTCTTTTTCTATTGACAGGATAAATTTTACCACGAAATTCCATATCGATAAGGTTTCTCATTATATGGTATCCAAATTTCTCTGGATCTTCAGACGCCCCAACAACCGCAACGCTCTCAGGTTCGAAGAGACATCTAAGTGAATCCTTTCCCAAGATATTCTTTGCCTCACTAATTTCTGTATCTTTGAATTTCGACTTACCTTTTTATGTTCTAATAAATCTTGACTAATTGGGAGGATATTTAGCTAAACGATCAATGAGAAAATTTGGGAAAATTTGAGTTTCTTTAATTTTATTTTCGCTTTATGACTGGAACCGCTGCTCTAAGTTCTTTAGTATATGAATGTCTAGGATGATGTATTACTTCTAAGGCAGGTCCCAATTCGACAATTTTGCCAAGATGCATTACCCCTATTCTGTCACAAATATATTTGGCTACAGCAAGATCATGAGTTATAAACAAATATGTTAGATTGTATTTCTTTCTGAGACCTAACATTAAGTGTAACAATTCTGTCCTCACAGAAACGTCTAGCATAGATACAGGTTCATCGGCCACAATGAAATCAGGTTTTAACACTAGAGTTCTTGCCAGAGCAACTCTTTGTCTTTGTCCTCCGCTTAACTCATGTGGATACCTGTCAATGAAATCTTTAGCAGGACTTATCGTAACATCTTCTAATGCTCTCAGTACCATGTCAAGTCTTTCTTTTCTATGAATCCCAATATCGTGGACTTGAAGTGGTTCAGCAACTATATCGTAGACTTTCATTCTGGAGTTGATTGATTCAAATGGATCTTGAAAGATCATCTGCATTTGTCTTCTGAAAATTTTCATTTCAGAATGTTCGCTGACATTAGTGAAATTTGATCCATCAAAAAATATTAGTCCACTATCTGGCTCTTCTAGTCTAAGAATTGTTCTTCCGAGAGTTGTTTTGCCACTTCCACTCTCGCCAACTATGCCGAGTATTTCGCCTTTATTGATGTCTAATGTAACATCATCGACTGCATTGACAAATTTGCTTTGACCCTGTAATTTCTGGAAAATGGTGCTAGATTTCTTGTAGACTTTCTTAAGGTTTTGAATTTGAACTAGGGCAGTCAAAACTGAACTCCTCTATTTAAGATGGCAGAGGACATAATGATCTTTCTCAACTTCATGGTATTCTAATTTTTCTTCCAAGCACTGTTTGATGTTTTCTTCACATTTTGAATAGAAGGAACAATCAGAACCAGAATCGGAATCTGATTTTATTTCGGAGATTGTTGTAAGTTTATCCTTTCCATTTTCAATATCGGGGTAGGATCCAATAAGAGCTTTAGTATATGGGTGAATGGGATTAGAGAATATTGATCTTGAATCTGCCTGCTCAACTATTCTTCCAGCATACATTATGGCGATTTTATCACATATTTCAGAAAGGATTGAGAGATCGTGTGTTATGAAAATTAGAGATAAACCCAATTTTGACTTGAGGCTATCTAGAAGTCTTAGGACTTCAGCTTGTGTTATTACGTCTAAACCTGTTGTAGGTTCATCTGCAATGAGCAAGCTTGGATTACAAGCTAAAGCCATTGCCATAACTGCTCTCTGTTTCATCCCACCGCTAAATTGATGTGGATAGTCCTTTCCCCTCTCTTTGGGTATGTTTACCATCTCAAGAAGTTTCTCAGTTCTTGTCTGAGCATCTTCTGAACTGACACGATCGTGAGTGGTTATGGCTTCAATTATTTGTTTATTGATCTTGTGGATTGGAGTCAAAGCATTCATGGCTGCTTGAGGTACAGTTGAAATTCGTTTCCATCTTAACTTTGTCCTGAACTCTTCCTCTTTCATGCGTAGAATATCAAAGTCTTCGAAAAGTATTTTGCCTTTCAATACTTGAGCATTTGTTGGAAGCAGCTTAAGTATTGATTGAGCAATAGTGGATTTGCCCGACCCCGACTCGCCTGCTAAACCGAATGCTTCACCATTATTCACTTCAAAAGAAACTTTATCGACAGCGTTTATGGAGCCTCGTTGAGTAGTATATGATATGCTCAGAGAATCGATTTTCAGCAGGCTATCAGAAGTTTCAGGAATATGTGACATGTCATTTTTTCCTAATAGTTGTTATTTCTAATGTCTTTTTTGTAAATAGTACATAGTCAAGTACATGCTATTTCTTTTAAAGAGTATCAAAACGGAAGCTGTGTATGTGACCTAACTGGTGAGCGTCCACAAGAAAATACTCGCTGACACTTGCAAAAATTCTAAAAGAAAAAATGAAGGGAACACAAAAACTGTTTAGGCTTTACGTTTTTTGATAATGTAGGCTGTTGATGCAGCTACGATTAGTCCGCCCAGTATCATGTAGGGTGCGAGTAATTCGATCTTGTCTATTGGTGCAGAGATTCCACCGACAGTTGCAGGTTCAATTTGATTGACTTCAAGATCTATTTTATTCCAAGCAATCCCTGCTGTTGCTCCTTCTATGTTTGATTCTTCAATTCTTATTTTTGAGATGCCTGATCCTAAACAATGGAAGGTAATGGTAATCCAAGAGGCGTCTTGACTAAATGGAGGACCCAAAGCTCCTAATTGGATAAGACCTGGGATTTGGCTGAAATATGAAGGCGCCCAACCATTCCCTGTAACGTGGCTTACATGACTAACATACTCCATCATAGTTGTATCCCACTCGACACGAGTATCGAACTCTATCATTGAAGCCGGCAGATCACGAATCCATATGTCTACCGTAAACTCTCCACAAACCCCAACTGTTGAAGGGCCTTCAACAGCAATATTAGCGATTTGTCCTTTACATGATGATGTTGAACTTAAAACGATCACAGATACAAGTAGAACTGAAAGCAGAAATTTGAACTGTCCACCCATTACAACCAACGGTACTAATCATGACACAATTCTATATAAAAGGTTAATTACCTAAAAAAAGAGTAGCAAACACTCTCGCTTAACTGTTCCCTTCTTTTTTGGTTTTGTATGTGTCTTAGCTGGTGAGCACACACACAAGAAAACTCCTCCTCTTTTCTCCTGCCGTCAGTATCTCCTGATTGGTGGAATCCTAGACTACCAGACCCAAGGCAGAAGTCTGTATCTGACATTATGAGCATAATCGGAGTATCCGTCTAGTTCATTTTGGAGCGTCCTATCCTCCAAGGCAGTGCGTATGAATAACAGTATAACAACAATTCCCGCTGGAATTAATCCGAAGATTGAACCTATTATGAGAGGAGTTGATACGATCGCCAAGATTGCTCCAACGTAGCCTGGGTGCCTCACAATTCTATATGGGCCAGTTGTCACCACTTTGTGATCTCTATCACTCTGGATACGAACAACAGCCTCGTAGTACGGGTTTGATATGGCCGCCCAGACACCAAGGACCGCGCCAACAACTAGCATGATGAAACCCACTGTTGTGTAAATGATGCCGAGACTCGACCATTGGAATCTACCTACGTCTAATCCTATAACTGCCAGCAGGACGACGTACTGTATCACCAATACCGCTGGCATCAGAACCTTATCCCATGCTTTGATGTCTTGCTTTGTTATTGACTGGGCGCGGCCCATAATGAGCGTTGGATTGAATTTCGAGATTAGCATCACGCTTGCAAGAGTTTGGATGGAGATTGCCCCCAAGTAGATCCAAACACGTGGCAAGTTAAAACGACCCGCTGAAAGAAACAAGACTACGGCCTGTAGTATCAATATTAGAGGCAATCGCACAAGATATTTAGTTGGAACCTGACCTAACCGCATCCTACGCTCATCCCTACCTTTACGTCATTCGTCTAGAGGTCTTTCCGATTGGATTAACAGCACATTTCCTTGTCTCGATCTTGTTACTAAGCCCTTCGGCTTTCTTCGAATAGAACCAGATAGCCTTCATTGAGTCTGCGCCTTCGTCGTTGAGGTATTTTGTGTGTGTCCTATTTGGTAAGAGCATCGTAATTTGGACTGTTGGTTTTTGTTTTTTTTGTGTGTGTGCCTTAGCTGGTGAGTAAACACTAAAACTAACTGGCTGTCAGGTTAATTTGCATGTTTAAATGTTGCGTTTGAACGCTCCTGATTGGAAGATTTTAAGTAAAAATTTCATGTTGATATGTTATTTAGAGTTGATAGACTTGAATTGGCTAAGTAAAACTATGAACAATAAAATATGCATAGTAATGGTTGCTGTAACTCTTTTAGCATTTGGGAGCTTATCAGCAAATGCTGTAGAAGCAGAATCTCCAGGTCCTGCACCTAATTCAGGTGATGGGATACCAGATGGGTCGGGAATGGATAACCGATTTCAGAATGGGGATCCTGAAGGAGAATCTCCAGGTCCTGCACCTAATTCGGGTGATGGTATTCCGGACGGTAGTGGATTTTAATTAAGCTACCAAATTAAATATTCTAAACTTATTTTTTCTATTTTTTTTTCGTCGTCGTTTTTTGAAAGATTTTGTTGTGTGTGTGTCCTACTTGATGAGAGCAGCTTAATTTGTACCGTTAGATTGTTTTATTGTGTGTGTGCTCACTAGCTATGGCACACACACAGTATGGAAAATGTCTGCAGCTCGCTATCGCTCGCTGGTGTGTGAGGTAAAGGAAAGGTAAAGTCAATGGGATGGTAAGGGTAAGGTAAAGGTAAGGTAAAAGTAAGAGGTAAAGGGTAAAAATGAGGTAACGTTACCAGTAATATTACCGGTAACCAGGTAACGGTAACCTGGTTATTCTTTCTTGTAGAGGTATCCGAGAACAAGACCAAATACTATTGCTTGCACTAATCCTAGGAAACCAGATACAGCATTTATGGGCAGATAATCTGGAGTAAACGAATACGATTGAAAATAGATGACTGCTATCAAGAAGAGTAATCCACCATACATGAGACCTTTTGAAATACCTTTACCTGGAATTAGATCATAGATTCTCGCAAAGATTATGCCTTGTAAGCATCCCCAGATCACATTGAGACCAATATAATCTCTTGCTTGACTAATTGCAACTATCCCTGAAAAAATTCCTGGAACTATTACCCAGAGATTTAAGATCCATTGACCTAAAGTACCAGTAATGACAACTGATGCCCCACCAATAAGTCCAGCAATAATTCCAGCTTTAACACCGTTTCCGAAATTATATGTGATACTTTCCAGAGGCAAATTTTTCTTAAATAAAATTCCAAGTATAATGCCATAAATGGATAAAACAAAAAAACTAATGAAAATAAATCCTGCCACGTAAGACCAACCATATACTGCCATGAAACTCATTGGACGAACTACAGAGATTAACCAAAGTATAAGACCAAATAAAAACCCCTTCATGTACCCTTTCTTCGGAATTAGATCATAAAAAACCGCAAATAATACACCGAATATGACTCCCCAAACTGAACCATATATCAGTATTCTTAGAAGATGCATTTCTAAGGAAAGAGATCCAAAAACATATTCAGGTTTACTGACTTCGATACCAATTGCAATATTGGAAAAAACGATCTTCACAATCCCAGCAATAATTCCCGCAATTAAACCTGAGATTGCGCCTTTCTTCCAGGAATCAGTCAATGTCTCTACCAAGAACTATTGGTATTATCATGTACTGTAATTAAGAATTAGTGATTGAAAGGGAAAAAGTAGAGTATTTTAACGAACACGTCCCCCGAAAATTCAAATTAAAAATCACATGTCTTGATTATGTTAAGGATTCAATATCGCGCGCTTAGAATATATTAAGTTGTACCAGAGTCTGCCCCTTGTCTACTTCTCTTTCAACAGTTAGCCCAAAAGTGTAAAACCCTCTCACCCATTTACGGTTTTCAGCTGGAACTATTGTCATCCAATAGAAACCATGTTGAGAGTTAATCGATTTAACTATGGAACCAACCTTTTTTATTTCAACAGCTGAACCGCCACGCGCAACATCTATCGTATAAATTTTAAAATTCTGTTCAGTAAGGTCTGTTATAGGCTCTCCACCAAAATCTGTGACAGACACGTAGATCCTATTTTCTCCATTAGTATCAGCACGTCCTCGAACCATTTTAGCTCCTGCTTCTATTATGAATCTTGCCAAGACATCTCCTCATAAATAATTATGATAAGGTAATATACAATATTATTCCAAGGTTTGTTTTAATAAAGCGCGCGCTAACCTCTGCCTTTAGAAATATCTAAACTCAAAAATACCAGTTATCGCGTCAAATCCAGCTAGCGTTGCTATTCCCAAAACTGCTAGGATTAGTACAACAATGAACAAGGCAATCACGAGTAATATGGCCAGGAGTAAAGTTTTCATCCATCCTGTATCAAAGAAGTGTTTTATCAGTGTAAGCCAGACTATCAAAGTTATGATAAATCCGAGTAATCCATGAACCAATGTTCCAAGTATCGTAGCGCTAATTATTCCTAGTGCGCTTATCCATATGGCGTCTGTGATTTTTGCTTTCTCTTTTCCAACCATTGACCGGCCGACAAACCAAAGGACAGGAGTGACTATGATTATTCCAATGATTATCTGTATCACTATATTCATTAGATTTATTCCGTTCATAGTATTTCCCTGTTCTGCATATTTCTATTAAGATATAAAACTAATTCATTATCATGATCTTTTGAATAGATTCAACTTATCATGTCAGTTAATCTGTTCTTTCTAATACCTTATTTGATCTCGAACGTGCGCGTATTCTGTGCCCCAAAGCTTATGAGCAAGTGTTACCTTAGGTAACATGTTATCTAAAGTAAGCACGCGCGGAGGTGATTAAGATGGTTGAAAAGAAAAAGAAAACATCAGTTAAAGCAAAGAAGAAAACAGGGGAGATTGCACCATGGTACCCTACAGATTATCTGCAGGATATAGATCGCATATTCAGAGACTATTCAAGGGGTTTAGGAAGTATGCTATCTCCAATTGGATCCTGGATGAGACCTTGGTCACCGTTCGAACTACCTGAAGTGAGAGAGCCTTCGACAGACCTAGTCGATGCTGGCAACGAATATCGAGTCCATGCCGAGATTCCTGGCGTCTCGAAGGAGAATTTGAACATCACTGTAGTTGCAAGAGGCATCGAGATAGAAGGGGAAGCTAAAACAGACATCGAGGAAGAGGAGGCGGGGTTCGTACGTAGGGAGAGAAGTTACTCTATGGTTCATAGGAGCCTACCGTTTCCTGAGGAGGTCATTCCAGAGAAAGCTGAGGCAACGCTGAAAGACGGACTGCTAGAGGTTAGGATCCCCAAGAAGACACCTACCGAAATCAAAAAACACAAGGTAGAGATCAAATAGGCCTTACGTATCTCTCTTGATTCACACGTGCACGTCAGGGATACAACGTACGCAGCCTAAAAAGAAATTTACACAATTATATCGGTTCAGGAAGAGACAGAGAAAAAAGAGTAAACAGAGAAATGAGACTAAATCGAGCAGGAAATCTAACTGGTTCCGGCAGAGAAGTTCAGAATAAGGGTAATGATTACGCGCTCGCATACAAATGAAGTGACTGTGATGGGCTGGTACTGTCCGAAGTGCCGTGCGCAATTCGTTGAGTTTCAATCAACCTGCTCTTACTGTTTTGTGCCTCTAAAGAAGTCGAAGTACGAGGACCGGATTTAGTGCGCACTTGGCTGAATATTTGAGAATTCTACAGTCTTCGTTGTCACGCATCGTTGGTGACCACACACATGAGTTCGTCGTCAATGTTAACATCCCGTAACAGTGAAGGCGTCTTCTGTACCTCGGTAGGCTAGGCCAGCGTGCGATGTGGTGAAGACGTATTAAATATATTTTTTTGGCTAGCGTGAATGAAATGACGAGCGAAATGATGGGAAAGTAGAAATAGATTCTGGAGATAACCGGCCGAAGGCTCTTGAATCTGACAAACTGGAGGTGATAGGAGAAAAAATGATAGAAGAAACAAATGAAGAAGAAATGCAAGAGGATGAAGATGATGAAGCTGCAGAAGAGGAGGACCACACTCATAGAGATTAACATCTTCCACAAAGAACAATCACTGCCATTGGATGACCTTGAGCATTTAAGAGAAAATTATCGAGTTAGGTGTGTAGTTAGTTAAAAAAATTTCAAAACAAAACTTCCACGTGGATATGAAAGTTCCACGTCAAAAAATACACTTCCACGATCAGCCTATAACCCCGTTATTACCTATATCCCCCCTTAGCTGGTGAGCACACACACACACTAAAATAACTGCTCGCTAACGCTCGAAAAGAAAAATGGAAAAGATGAAGAGAGAATGAAGTTCGTCTAGTCTTTGCGTTTCTTGATTACATAGACTGTTGATACTGTTATGATTAACCCTGCTAATGCGATGTAAGGTGTTAGCATCACGAGTTTGTTTGTTGGCGTGACTAGTCCTCCAACAGGCAGAGGTGCTATTTGATTCACAGACGCTTTTAAAACACTCAACGTGTTATCTCCATCGCCGGGATCCTTATAATGAGCGCTTCTCACGTTGATTGGTGTATTCCCCGGAGCTGTGCAGTGAAATGTTATTGAATACCAAGATCGGTCACCTTGAAATGGTTCTCCACTTGCGGAATATGTTATTTCACCTGGGGTGGTAGATGAGGTGCTTGCTCCCCAACCACTTGGCGGAGTTGTAGTACCGCCTACTATTTCCATGGAATCAGGGTCATATTCAATTGTAAACCACATTTGTTTAGCTTGTGTTGAAAGATCACGTATCCAAATTTCTATTGTAAATTCGGTACTTACATTAACCTCTATTATTCTGGATCCATTAGATTCTACATAAAGAGTATCCGATTGAGCTTCTACTGGCAGACATAAGCCTAAAACCATCGATATTAACAAAAATGCTGAAATAATCAGTTTCTTAGAGGCCAAAACAAATCAAAATTAATCTTCAATTTTAGACATATAAGCATTTGGCAGCTACATTTTAACAATTTATGATCGCTTAGCGTATGTGAAAGTGTGACTTTTTTTCCCAAATCTTATTTTAAAAATTTCTAAATTGTGTGTGTGTCTTAGCTGGTGAGAGCATTTCCCCACAAGACTGAATGACAAATCTCACTGAAGATCATTAGTTGAGATAAGAACTAAACCTCGCAAAAAGAGTTATAAGCTTATTATAAAATCAATTGTTCACCGGTTATAGAGTTGACGAAATTCAAAATTGTTATTTGTTTACTTTTGACGACTCTGGTTCTTGCAGTATCAGCGAATGCAGTCCAATCACAGTCTTCAAACATATTATTCGCGGCAGTCTATGAAAGGGATAGGGCAGGTGACGAAGGTCTCGATGATATATGGATTAGTATCCATAGGTCCAGGGGGTTCATTGAAGAGGTTCAGGTCACGGATACAGAATTTGATGAGGATGATCCATCAATAGCTATGGCGTCAAATGGAAATATGATAGTCACTTGGGACATTGAAGGTAACACAGTATATTACTCGGTACTTGATTTAGATGGTAACTTTGTTAAAAATCCGACAGCACTTAGTACTGGACCCAACGACAGAGATGCATGTGTAGCTGTTACACCGAATAATGTTGTTGTCGTTGTATGGGAATCGTATGACGGTACCAGTACTGACGGTGTAGCATATGTCACGATGGATGTCAATGGTAATAATGTTAGCGCTGAGAAGCGGATAACAGGAGTGACTGGAGACATAGACGATCCTACAGTCGCTGCCTCAACCAAGAACAATGATGACAATAGAGTGGTTATTGTCTGGGAAGAGTATGATGGAGCAAACGAACAAGTTGCCTTTACAATCTTGGATAGCAATGGAAACACATTAGTTGCAAAAAAGACAATAACAACAACCACAGACTCGAATGAAGAGATCAACGCTGCTATACTTCCAAATGGTAACGCAGTCATAGTCTGGGAGGGGGACGGTACAAGTCCAGGTGATGATGTCGGTTATGCTATAATAGATAGTTCGGGAGGTTTAGTTGTTCCTGTTACTTTTCTGGCTCGTCCAAACGATATAGATTCTCCTTGCGTTACAGCTACTCCTGAGGGCAATATTATAATTGCATGGGATGAGGAAGGTGCAGGTGGAAATGATGATGTATGGTATATGGTTTTGAATTCTAGCGGCAATACGATTAAATCAGCTAGTAAATTGACAGTGTCTGATGAGGATTTAGATGAACCAGACGTTGCAGTTGATCAAAATGGGAAAGCAGTCATCATCTACGAGCAACCGCTATCTCCAGACGATAGAATAGATTTTTCCATATTAAATTCTGTTGGTAACAAGTTGGGTGGAGGACAACTTACTGATGGAATTCCTGATGATACACTTGATGGTGATGGAGGATGGAGACAGGTTACGACCAGACCTGGCGGTCAAGCAGCTGTAGGAGGAGTCGTAAATCAAGTGAACAAGCTTGAGATACTAACACCCTACATAGCACTAGTAGGATTAATCATAGCAGTATCGTCAGTCTACGTTATTAAGAAACGTAAAGACTAAGCATATTTCTCACTACAACTTTTTCCTTTTCTTTTTGGTCTAGCGAAGCGAGACATTCTTTTATTGTGTGTGTGCCTTAGCTGGTGAGAGCATCCAAGATTTGTAATGGATTTGAATGTAGTCTGACTAATCCACTGTCTTCTGAGTCTATCATTCGAATTGTTAATCACGAACGCTATTATATCTAATCGATAACAGTTTTTAGTCAGATAATTTTCATGAAAGTTAAAGTAAATTCCAGAAGGATTAGCATTTGGCGAAATACTTTATTTCGATTCTTTTAGTAATTTTACTTTTTCAAGGTTTAGATTTCACAATTGTATATGGCCAGAATATTCAATCTGAATATCCGATTAACGGTCCAAGAGTTGATGAGATTCTATTCGTGTATCATGGGACGCCGGAAGCTTCAGTTGCTGCACTTAGAAAAGGTGACATAGACATTCTTTCAGATATATTCCGAGCTTCAGATGTAAACGCTCTATCGGAAGATCCAAATCTGAACTTAACCTTCACCCCCCAGACCCACTATTGTTATGTCGCTTTCAACATACGCAATTCACCTTTGAATAACAAAGAGATCAGGAAAGCTATAGCTCATTTAGTACCAAGACAGGAGATCGCAAATAGACTCTTCGAAGGCATTACTGTTACTCCCATATTGTACGAAACATCGCCAACATTCGGAAAATGGCACAATCCTGACGTTGATGTATATCCATATGATCCGTCAAAAGCAGAAGAAATACTCATTTCAGCAGGATTTAGTTGGGATAACAATGGTAGGCTTATTGATGAAAATAGCAATCTTGTAGAAAAGATTACTATGATCTCACCAACCCAAGAGGAAGCACCAACATCTTATGAAATTACCAAGTTAGTGGTTGAAGAAATGAAGAAGGTTGGTATTGATGCTTACCAAGAAGGAGTGGCTTTTGATGCTTTACTAACTAGAGTCTTAACTGAACGAGATTTTGATATGTACTTCTTATGTGTTTCAAATCTCGGAAGATTCCCAAGATGGCTATATGATTACTATCATTCAAATCTTGACGTTCCAGATGGAGATAATACCCCTGGAGTAAGAGATATTCAACTTGATCAGCTTCTATACAAGTTCAGATTTGAATCAAAAACAGATGATGAAGCAATGGAAGCCATACTGGATGCCCAGGATATAATTGGAGATCTTGCGGCGAGAACTCCTGTATATTCAAGATATCAAATAGAAGCGTACCGAAAAGGTTGGGTAGGCATGATCAAACATAGAGGTGTTGGATATTTCTCTTCAGGAGCGTTCTGGACGTATCTTAATCTACATGCATCAGAAGCTGAAACTGGGGGCACTGTAAAGATCGACATAGGAGGAAAGGTAAGGACACTCAATCCACTGTATGGGACCGGCGCCTATGGACAGAAGATTATCACATTGATATACGATTCATTATTGGCCTCAGATCCTGAAACAGGTGAGGTTGTTCCATATCTGGCTGAAGACTGGAATGTTGAAACATTAACTTTGAACGGTCACGAAGGTCAAAAAATAATCTTTAACCTGGCGAAAAATGCCACATGGCAAGATGGTAAACCGTTAACATCAAACGATGTGAAATTCTCTATTGAATATTTAAAGGAAAACAAGATTCCAACGTTTCTACCTGTAGTTGAACAAGTTATTGAAGTCAACGCGCCTAGTCCTCAAGTAGTTGAAGTGATAATGAACGGTACAAGCATTTTCAACTTGATAGATGTTGGAGGGATCATAATTATTCCAGAACATATCTGGAAAGATGTTTCAGACTGGAGAACTTTTCAACCTGATAGGGAATCGCATCCATCAAGTCCTGGAATGACAAAGATGATTGGGTCAGGTCCATTTATTTTATCAGAAGAAAAACCTGGAGAATTCTGGAGACTTACAGCAAATCCAAATTATTTCAAAAAACTACAAGAGAACTCACAACCATCTGAAACTGAAGAAAAAATTGGCGAGGAGATAGTCCAACAGTCAAATCAAATCAATAAGTACTTAATGGCAATAGTGATCATTATAGTTCTAGCTGCAAGTTATCTAATAATTAAAAGAAGAAAACGTGAAAGTATCACGCATTAGCCGTGTGCCTTAATGGGCTTCAGGTCATATGCAACAAGAAGAGTCGTAAATACTGTAATAGTCTTAATCATAGCAGTCACACTTCAATTCTTCATCTTCAGGATCATGCCTGGAAATCCAATAGCACATTTCATAAGTCCAAATCTTCCATTAGAGGCACGTCAATCATTATTAGAAATGTGGGGATTGAATAAACCTCTTTATGAACAATTCTTCACTTATTTATACAACCTATTTAGTGGACGACTAGGGATTTCCTTTGTATCCCAAAGATTTGTCGCAGATGAATTAATGGAGCGATTACCTAACACCATTCTTTTAATGGGTTCCTCAACAATTATCACCATCGCATTAGGCATTATGCTTGGTGTATACGCTGGATCTAAAAGAGGTACAAAGAAAGATGTTGCCACTGTTACTTTCGGTTTGATAACTCAAGGATTGCCAGTTTTCTTTCTAGGTTTACTAATGCTACTGACTTTTGCCTATTATCTGCCACTAATTACTAATAGTATGATCAACTTCCCAGTGGCAGGGACAGTTTCAAGACCACCACCACCAAATACACTCGCTTATGTCCTCGATGTACTCTGGCATCTGACTCTTCCAATGATAACGCTGGTCATTATTGGTTTCGGCGGGTACACTTTGATTGTCAGGAATCTCATGATAGATGTACTAGCACAGGACTATATCCAAATGGCAAAGGCCAAAGGCCTTGACCCTAACACAATACTATACAATCACGGTTTACGAAGTATACTGCCCCCAATTTCGACTATGGCGGGATTAAGTCTTGCAGGAATAATTGGTGGAGCTGTTATTACTGAGACGATTTTTAGCTGGCACGGCGTCGGTCGTTATCTATACGAAGGAATCTTACAGAATGATTATCCAGTGATGCAAGGAACCTTCTTTCTACTCAGCATCGTAACAATTTTTGCTAATCTAATTGTCGATCTGATATATGGTCTGCTTGACCCAAGAATTCGCTATTGAGGAAATTAAAGTTGCTAAACAACAATCTATCAAATTTTTGGTCCTCATACAAACGAAGTAAGATGGGTATGGTAGGCCTTGCAATTCTCATAATTTTTATTATTATGGTAATTTTCGCACCCATCTTGAGTCCATATCATCCGATAGATGACCGATTCCTGGCTGAAGGCATAGCCCTGCCAGCATGGTATCGGATTTTTCCACAATACAGTGGATATCCAGAAACAATGAGCTTCCAAGTACTGCCCACTGTCACTGAAGAGAATTGGGATGTACGATTGTCAGGGTCATTCAATTTGGACAGTGTCGATCCACTAACTCTGGGATTATATTCTAGGAATGTTTCTGACGTATATGGAATTGCTGAATTGGTTCATTATTTTGATTATCAGTACGATTCTCCGCTTAGTTTTCAAATCCATACTGAATTTCAATTCGATGAGATGACTAATACCGAATATCAGGTTGAACTTTTCATGTTGAATACGGATCATGAATCGTTCTTAGTTTGGAGTAGTGAAAAAAGTACAAGGGCTTTGTCTCCTCGTGAATTGAATCTTGATTCGAAAGGTCTTCCGTTTGAGTATAAATCTAAAATGGGTATAGAATGGTACCAGAATGTTGCAGAACGTATTTTCACAAAGAAAGGAACATATGCCATCATCATGAGAGTGCAAGCAGAAAAAGATGAGCCATCTTCTATCTCATCTTTAAGAATGTCAATAGGTAGTCTTCAATTCAATGTTCCCGGAAGGGTTCATGGTGTATTAGGTACTGATCATATTGGGTCAGACCTTTTTTCTCAATTGCTTTACGGTGCGAGAATCTCGCTTTTGATTGGGGTTAGTGCTGCACTTCTTGCTGTAAGTATAGGACTTTTTGTTGGCTTACTTTCAGGATATCAAAGTGGTTTGACCGATGAAGTAACAATGAGAATGGTTGATGTATTATTGGTTTTACCTGGGCTCCCATTATTGATGATCTTAAGTGGTCTGTTCGGAAGAAATATTTGGAATATAGTGTTCTTGCTTGGAATATTAAGTTGGCCAGGTTTCGCTCGTGTGGTTAGAGCTCAGGTTTTACAATTGAAAACCGCTACCTTCGTGGAGGCGTCAAGAGCCTTAGGCTCATCAAACTGGCACATCATTTTCAGACATCTTTTGGGGAATGTCTTACCTCTCGCCTTTGCAACAATTGCACTATACATTCCTGGAGCCATAATAACTGAAGCCGCCTTAAGTTTCCTAGCATTAGGTGATCCTAATACTCCGTCATGGGGAAGGATGCTCTATTCTGCTAACGCCTTTGGAGCGTTCCAACATCTTGCTTGGTGGTGGATCATCCCACCGGGAATCGCAATAACATTAATCTCACTATCATTCGTGTTTATAGGAACCACACTTAATGAAATCATAAATCCGAAAATCCGTGCTCGAAAATAGAATTTTAGTTAATCGAAAGTCACTAAAATAAGTGAAGAAATCAAGTTAAATACCATGATTATGTGTTATGTCTCGCGAGTTCAGATTAGTCATGATGAATATTTTTTCCAAATGGCGTCTATTGGAGCTAGATAAGAACAGTGCAGCAATGAATATGGCCATTGATGAAGCGATTCTAATTAATTGTTCCCAAGGTAAAAGTCCTAACACTATACGGCTCTATGAATGGTTGCCCTCTGCAGTATCAATAGGTTACTTTCAGAATCCCAAAGCTGAAGTTGATCTAGAAAAATGTAAAGAAGAGGGTGTAGATGTAGTCAGAAGGATCACAGGTGGAGGCGCAGTTTTCCACGATAGCCTGGGAGAAGTTACATACAGTCTAATAGCAAGCGAAGAAGAGAGAATTATCCCTAAAGATATCCTTAGATCTTATCAAATGATATGCGGATGTATTATTGAAGGACTTTTGTCTTTAGGAGTCGAAGCTTCATTCCAACCAGTGAACGATATTGTCGTTGCAGGAAAAAAGATCTCAGGTAATGCTCAAACCAGAAGGCTCGGAATGGTATTACAACATGGGACTATCCTGATAGACGCTGACTTAGACAAAATGTTCCAGCTTCTGAAAGTATCAGATGAGAAAATTCGTGATAAAATGATCAGTTCCGCAGAAAAACGGGTCACAACACTCAACAAAGAATTATCGAAGAAACCTTCACACGAAAAAGTAGCGGAAGCTCTTGAGAAAGGATTTAAAAAAACCATTGGAATAAAATTGGCCAAAGGAAAAATCACCGACGAAGAATTGACCTTAGCAGAAAAATTGAGTAAAGAAAAATATGCAAATGAAGACTGGACTTTTAGGAGATAGAAAGAATGATAGGAAAATCAGAACTTAAGGCGCAAGGTGGAAAACTGATAAGAGTAGAATGTGATGTCCACAAACGTTCTAATGTTTTAATGAGGTTGATAATCACTGGTGATTTTTTCCTTCATCCTGAAGAGGCAATCGAAGAATTAGAAGGTAGTCTACTCATGTTAAGAGCTGAACCAGAAATTTTGACCAGCCATATACAAAGCTTCTTTGCTAAAGAATATACTCTAGTCGGAGCGAAACCAGAAGATTTCATAAATGCAATTTTGAATGCTATATACGACGCGAAAGCAGGCATTCAATAGCTCTGAGAACACTCAATAATTAACGGCGTCGACGTCTTCTTTCTTTTCGTGAAGATTTTCTCTTTCTCATTATGTATAATGCAAGAGCAATAATAATTATGATTATTAAAAGAAGAATTAGACCAGTATTTCCGGAATTATTTGCAGCTTCATTATCGGGCTGAAATGGTTCTGATACTAGTTCATCTATTTTAGACATGAGGCTGTCAGATTTTGTCAATCCTGGACTTACATATCGGATATTTCCACCTCTATCAATCAAATATGTTGTCGGTGCCATATCTGCACCATAAACGTCAGCAATACTTATTGTGTCTCTTGCCATAATCCATGTGACACTTACATTCTTCGCAAGATCTCTTAAAACCTCATCAGTATCGGCACGAGGATCAAAACTTATGGAGATAATTGTTACTTGATCTTCAGGATAGGCAGACCTGATCTCACGAAGTTCCATTAACTGTGGCTTACAAGGTCCACATTTCGATGCAAAAAATTCTAAAACGACGACTTTGCCTTTAAAATCGGAAAGTGAAAATGTGTTACCGTCAATGTCCTTTAATTGAAAATCTTGAGCCTTATCATTACTTTCAACTTGGCTAATCGTTGACGCAAATAGACATAATAATAATGTAATTTGAAGAAATCTTGTGAACGTAAACATCATATCACTTTCCTTTTGTACGAAGGATTTTTGACTTGAAACTTAATAGTAATTGTATTCAAATGTTCTTATTCGATTCTTAAATCTACATACCTCACAAATGCTGAACTAATCGTGCACGCTAAGATTAATTAGGTTTTTTCAGGAGCAAATTTTCCTCTAACAAGATCTGGTCTAGGTGGAGAGAACGCCTCTATACATACAAATTCTTGCTTGCCAATGATCTTGGCTGAGTGAATCATATTTGCTGGAATAATGATGCTGTAACCCTTTTTCACATCGAATGTTTTCTCGCCTATTCTGTATCTTGCTTCACCCTCAAGGCAGTATCCTAACTGTTCATGAGGATGTTTATGTTCAGGGATCTCGGAACCAGGTTGAATTCTCGAATAGGCCAGAGTCATATTTTTACCGTTTCCTATTATTCTCAGCTGTCCTCCAGGATGTGGCTCCCAAAAAGCAATTTGTTCTGTATCTGTAACTGCCATATTTTATCACTCTAGAAATGTTGTTGTGAAATCTTAAAGTTTGGGAGGAATATACAAGCTACTTACTAAATGGTAAATCATATAGAGGAAAACAAACATCATAGAAAAACGGCCGACATGTTCGGTATGCCGTTTATCAATGTAAAGAGGTAATCGATCAAAAAATGTTCGGATATTCTGGGAAACTATTGAGAGTCGATTTGAATAGCCGTCAAGTAACTGAAGAGAATTTGGATCCGGAAATGCTTCGGGAATTTATTGGTGGTGAAGGAATTGCTTCAACAATATTGTATCGAGAAGTTGGATCCAACACTGTTCCTTTAGGGCCTGAGAACCGATTAATCCTAATGACTGGCGCTTTTGTAGGCACAACGGTGCCTTGTGGTATCAAAACGACTGTAGTGTCAAAGTCGCCTCTCACGGGAATATATGGTGAATCTGTATTCTCTGCACCGTTAGGGGCAAGCTTGAAAAATGCAGGGTTTGATGGTATAATTATTCAGGGGGCAGCAAAAAATCCTGTCTACCTTTTGATAGATCAAAATAAGATCCAGATCAAAGACGCTAGTCATTTTTGGGGTAAAGAGACATTTGATACGGTTGATGCTATAAGAAGCGAATTGAATGATCAAAAAGCATCTATAGTCACAATAGGTCCTGCAGGTGAAAAACTCGTAAAATTAGCAAGTATAATAGCAGATGATAGTAGAGCCGCAGGCAGATGTGGATTGGGCGCAGTAATGGGATCCAAAAAATTGAAAGCTATAGCATGCACAGCTGCCGGAAAGGTAAACGTATCAAATCAAGAAAAATTAGATGAGATCAAAAAGGAAGCTGTAAGCATTACACTTCCGAACACAAAAGCATTCCGTGAACATGGAACTGCTACAGGTCTGATAGTTTTCGAACAAAACGGAAATCTACCAATTAAGAACTGGACTAGTGGAAGTTTTCCAGAAGCTGAAAACATTACTGGAACAATGATGACGGAGAAAATTCTAACCGGACATTATCCTTGTATGACCTGTCCAATATCTTGTGGAAGAAAAGTAAAAGTTGAAAGTGGTCCTTATTCTATGGAAGGTAGTGGTCCAGAATATGAAACAATGGCTGCACTGGGTTCGCTATGTCTCAATAGTAATTTAGAGTCTATAGCAAAGGCTAACGACATCTGTAACAGGCTTGGCATAGATACGATATCGGCAGGGCAGACAATAGCCTTTGCAATGGAGTGCTATGAAAAAGGTCTGATCGAAAACACAGACGGTGTTGATATGAGTTGGGGGAGTCCGGATGCTATTGTTAAAATGTGTGAGCTCATTGGAAAGAGAGAAGGTTTAGGTGCGATTCTCGGTGAAGGCGTAAGAAACGCGTCGCAGATAATAGGTAAAGGATCTGAGAAGTTTGCTATGCATGTTAAGGGATCAGAATTTCCTGAACATAATCCTCGAAAATTCAAATCGATGGGTCTTGCCTATGCGACATCAAATGTTGGTGCAAATCATAATCGAGGATCGCCAATGCTTGTAGAAAGAGGCCTGCTTAGCCCAGAGTTACCGTGGAAAGAACCTGTTGATGGATTCTTAACAAATGATAAAGGACGAATAACCAAAATATACCAAGATCTCTGTTGTGCAGTAGACTCGTTGGGTATATGTAAATTCATGGTCTTCTGGGGAAAAATGCCTCTCAATTTACTTGTTGATTATTATAATGCGATAACTGGGTGGCAAATCAATTTTGACGATCTTATGAAGGCGGGAGAGAGAATATGGAATGTACAGCGTGCTTTCAATATTAAAATGGGGATTACCAAAAAAGACGATACTTTACCCGAAAGATTCCTGAAAGAGTCGGTGACTGAAGGACCGGCTAAAGGGCAGATTGTTGAGCTAGATAAGATGCTTGAGGACTACTATAGAGAAAGAGGGTTAGATGAAGAAGGTAAACCTGGAAAACAAGTCTTGCTAGATTTAGGTCTAGACTGGATATCAAAAGATCTATACCCTGATTAACCAATGATTGACCTTTTTGAATATCTACATCTCGAGTACCTGTAATTGATTATGTTGTGTCATTGTAAAAGTGCACTCTTTCGAAATTTGTATAAACTATAAGCGATAACTATGTAATAGGAAAGTCCTGAGTATGGTGCTTCTATCCTGCCAGATGTGAAAGGTACATCCTATTCTAAAGTTCCCACGGGAATCGAAGGCCTAGACTCGATGCTTGAGGGAGGACTTCCAAAAGGAAGGATTATTCTAGTTAGAGGATCACCGGGTGCTGGAAAGTCAATTCTTTGCTCTCATTACCTTTTTAATGGAGCCACAAAATTTGGAGAAAACGGAATTTATGTATCTCTAGAAGAGTCCAAGCATCAGTTATTTAGAGAAATGAAACTTTTCGATATGGACTTTAAGAGCCTAGAAGAAGAAAATCAAGTTGCATTTATTGATGCGTCACCAATTCGTCATACACCAGCCGAAACTAAACTTGGAAATATTCGAGTCGGTAGACGTGACTTCTCTCTTATGGCTCTGGGAAAGTTGATACAAACTAAAGCTGAAGAATGGAAAGCAGAGAGAATAGTAATTGATCCACTAACAGCACTTTCACTACAATATTCGGATGATATTCGTAGATGGGAAATGATGTTGGATCTTCTTGAAATATTAGGTCGAACCTCTGCAACCTGTATTCTGACTGAAGATCTTCGAGCACCATCACTAGCTGGGGAGATTCCAATAGAAGATTATGCTGTCCATGGAGTAATTCTTATGCAGTCCTTAGAAATGGGAAAAGGCGCGGTTAAAACAATCAGGATAGTAAAAATGAGAGAATCAAAGCATGATGACCAAACAAGGATCTATCAGATAGATGAAGCAGGAATAGTTGTCTATCCGACAACTGCTTGGAGCATCTAAACTATCTTTTAGCGCAGACTCCTACTTGTTCTAATCAATCCTTGAATTGCTTTAACTGCTCTCTCTGAAGTTGGATAGGTTGGTATGCCCAATTCTTCAAGCTTAGAAATGAGTTTTTGTGCAAATTCTCCTCCAGTTGCCCAAGTGACTATTGGTCGACCATGATCTTGTGCTGATGCAGTGGCTTCCACTACATCAGGAGACAATTGTGGATTCAGAAAAACAATGAAGTTCAGTATCGCGTCAATATTTGGATCTTCAAGTAATATTTGGAATGTTTTTTCGTAGTCTTCACTTGTAGCACTTCCAGTTAGGTCAACATATTCTCCGATGACAGCATAAGTTGGCAACATCTCGCGAAGTTTTTTCAACGTTTCTGGGTTGTATTCGTACATGTTCAGGTTCAAATCATGTAATAGATCAGAAGCAGCTACAGACGGTCCTGCCGCGTTAGTGACTATTGTTACATTTTTACCTTTGGGAAAAGGTTGCTTTTCAATAGCTTTTGAGATGTCGAAAAGTTCTTCAAAAGTTTCAACCATTATCATTCCTGAATTCGATAGAATGGATTTACATACTTGATAGGATCCAGTCATCGATCCGGTATGACTCATTGCTGCTCTAGATCCTTCAACTCGTCCAGTTTTGAGTAGTAGTATGGGTTTTTTTAAAGAGACTTTTTTTGTCTCTTCGATTAGTTGTCTTCCATCGCTAAAGCTTTCCAAATGCAAGGCTATTACTTTCGTCAGTGGATCTCTACCTAAATATCGAACTATGTCAACTTCATTTACGTCACAACGATTTCCTAAACTTACTAGTGTTCGAATTCCTAATTTTGAATTTGTTGCCCACTCTAAAAAAGTAAGACCGAATGTTCCGCTCTGAGTGATGAATGAGACGCCTCCTGCACCGGGTCTTACCATTCGATCATCTGGATAGAAAAAAGTGTCAAGTTTGGATTTGCTATCGAAAACTCCGATACAATTGGGTCCGATTATTCGCATGCCATGTTTTTTTGCATTTGTTATGACTTGATCTTGGAAATGTCCTCTTTCATCACTCATCTCTTTAAACCCACCAGATACTATGATGGCGTTTTTTACACCGTGAGATCCAGCCTCTTCAATTAGTTGGGGTAAAATGCTGGATTTAGCGACAAAGATAGCTAGGTCGATATTGTCTTCTACTTGGGTAATTGATGGATAGCATTTCAAGTTTAGTATGCGTTCAGATTTTGGATTGATAGGGTATATTCGACCGTTAGCCTTGTATCGAGAGATGTTTCTGACAAGTTCATTTCCTATCTTTCTTGGTTTCGAAGAAGCACCCACTATTGCTATACTTTTTGGAGAAAAGAAATTATCAAGTGGATCCTTTGGTTTATCATTTTCTGATGATTTTACTTTAATCAATCGTGATACCCTTTCTGTAATATCTATATGAATCTCACACTAATGTGGTTTGATTATGAAGTATGATGGTTACTTGTTTTTGGCTTTTCCGAATATCCATGGTGCATGAAATATTAGGATAAAATTATGATTATTAATTGCTTTAATTGATTTATGTATAATCGGATAGAGGAAGCGCTGTTCCTTCAAACATTCTGTTGAATAATGGTTTTGTATCTTCAATAGTAAGCTTTTTTGGATTATGAGCTAAAAGTCTTTTAATCGTGAGCATATTTTCAGCCATCGAATCTATGTCAGTCTCTTTGATTCCTATTTGTTTTAATGATAGAGGGATGTTAACTTTTTCCATTAGCTTTCTAACAGCTTGGACAGCATTGTAAGCATTTTTCTCATTACTTTCTCCAGTTTCATATGCTTGGGCGGCTTTAGAAATTGCTACGAGTTTTGGTAGACAAGATGCTGCATTGAGTTCCATAACATACGGAAGTGTTAATGCACACCCTACGCCATGTGGAACTGTTACAGTAAAGGTGTAAGCCGCCGCATGTCCGGCGCATACTCCGGATATTGCCAAAGACATTCCAGCTAGCATTGAGGCTAAAGACATCTGTTGTCTAGCTGTACGATCATTTCCATTACTATATGCTGTTGGTAGACTTTGAAAAATGAGTCTTACTGCTTTGATTGCGAGTTGCTCACAGAATGGATTAAGATCTATTGACATTAACGACTCTATAGCGTGAGTTAAAGCATCTAATCCCGTGGATGCTGTTACTTTATGTGGCATGCTTAAAGTTAGCAGGGGATCTATAATCGCAACATCTGCAATAATATGTGGTGAGACTATTCCCATTTTCAAATGTTCTTGCTTGTTAGAGATGATGGAGTTCATTGTTATTTCTGAGCCTGTTCCTGAAGTTGTTGGAATGAGTATTTTTGGAATGCCTGGTTTCCGCACTTTTTTGACTCCAACAAAATCTGTTATTGGCGCTGGATTTGTAATACTGATTGAGGCTAATTTTGCCATGTCAAGTGAACTGCCTCCTCCTAAACCTATGACTATGTCATAAGTAGACTTTCGTGCAATTTGCACAACCTGTTCTGCTGATTGTAGGCTAGGTTCAGGTTCTACCTGATCAAACAAGTCAATTTTTATACCTGCTTCTTTTAGAGGTTCTAACACCTGTTTGGTTAATCCGATTTCACTAAGAATAGGATCAGTTATGAGAAGGGCTGATTTAGCAGCAAATTCCTTAGCTATCTGTGGGACTTCTTTTACGGTACCTTCGCCAAACAAGATTTGTTTTGGTATTTGAATTGTAAAGTCCATTCTCAAGTATAAGCATCCTCAGGAGTAGTACGTTAAATTGAATATCTAAATAAGACTAGCGTGACTTCTAGCGAACGTTATTGATCATGTTATGTATTATTATATGCTGTCGAATTCCAGAAGCGATTTGTTGCCAAAATTTACATGATTCAGATATTTTTTAGCTGTTGAGGAATATGACTTGACTTGGTTTGTCGGAGTTATTGAAGTCGTTAATCTCAAAATCAGGATAAAAAACTGAGGAAGTATATAATATTACGATCGAGCGTGCGAGATAATGTGTCGGTAGTTCATTAAATATCGTTGAAAGAAGACTGTCAAGTAAATATTAGGTTAATTTTAGACTGCTTACGCCATCTTTACCATAGACTATACGGCTACTGAAAAGACCTCTTAGCCCGTACACATCTTTCTCCTCATGTGCAGAGGGGTTGAGTAGGAATAGTGCGGTAATTCGAGGATCTGACATCAGTTTCAACGAATTTCTTACAAATAGATATGCAGATTGAGGTTGGGTTGACAGAATGAGGTCTGTTAGGCTGTCATAAACTATGTTTAGCGGACCCTTAGTCCCATTGGTTATTGATGAAATCATTAAGTCAGAGGTTAATTCAATAATCTTTACTTTTTTTTCATCTTCAAGTGCTTTTCTAATGCTAGTACCGCTTGGAGTTAGGACCACGATTGCCTCTTTATTTGCGACGGATCCCATTGCAAAATCTCGTATTAACCTTTCATAAGGCGTAGATGTTTCGAATTCGAAAAGGAATTTTTTACCCTTAATATCCGACTGCTCTGTGCCTAACTGTTCATAAAATTTCTTTGGCCTAACTCTATCTAATTGTCCACTAAGAGTTGAAACCAGACCATCGGGAGTAAATGGCTTTACTAAGTGTCCATCTGATCCTGCATCTTGTGAGAGTTTTCGATCAATATCTCGGCCTAACACGGAAAAAGTGACGACAGGTACGTGTCTTATTTTGGGTATTGATCTTATGATCTGACATGTTTCCAATCCACTTTTTCCAGGCATTACCAGATCTAAAAGAATGAGATCAGGTATCTCTGATTCTGCTTTCTTTATACCTTCTTCACCATTAGTTGCGATTGTTACCAGAAATCCTTCGCCTTGTAAAATCATCTTTGCTGCACCCCTGATATCTGGTTCATCATCAATGATCAAAATTTTATCAGGCAAATTATGTGACCTCACTTTTTGGTAGAGTAAAAGTTAATGTTGTTCCTTTTCCTTCCCCTGGTGATTCGACTGATATTGTGCCTCCGTGAGATTCTACTAGACCTTTAGTAACGCTTAGACCTAAACCAGTTCCTTTAATGTATGTAGGCTTTTTAATAGTTGAGAATGGTTCGAAGATTCTGTTAATATCTCTTTTTCTTATACCAATTCCAGTATCTGATATCGTTGTTCGTATTTCGTCATTTGTTTCTTCAATAAGGACGCTTATGCCTCCTTCTTTTGGAGTGAATTTGTTAGCGTTACTTAGTAAATTCATTAAGATTTGACTAAGCCTAATCTTGTCTGCTTGAATAATTAATTCACCTTTTGGTAATCGAATGTTAAGTATCTGCTGTTTTTCTTCAAATAATGGTTTTATCTCTTCAAGACAGTTTTTAATGATGTCTTGATAGTCTAATTTTTCTTTATTCAATTGTAATCTTCCGGATTCTACGCGGCGTAGGTCGAGCAGTTCTCCAGTGAGTTCTATGAGACGGTCGGTATTTCTTTTTACGATTTCCAAGTTTGATTTCATTTGTTCTGATAATGGGCCCATCTTTCCTGTTAAAGGATAATCGACATATGCCTTAATTGAAACAAGAGGTGTCTGCAGTTCATGTGTTATTGCAGAAATGAATTGATCTTTCATTTTTTCAAGTTCTTTACGTTCAGTTATATCTCTAGCAATTCCAATAAGATGGGTGGTCTGACCTTTATCGTCTTTTAATGGTGCCTTTATTGTTTGAATTATGATTTGGTTGCCTTTCGAGTCATTTAAAGGAATATCGGATGTGATTATGGCTTCTCCTTTTTCAAAGACCGTTTCGTCATGCTTACTGAAATCTTCTGCAAGGTTCTTTGGATATAAATCGTGTACTGTTTTACCGATGATGTTTTTTTTGGTTTTGCCATGGAATTTGCAATAAGCATCGTTGGCGAAAATGAATTTGCCATCTTTGGTTTTGATGTATAAAAGATCTGGAACACTTTCAATAGTGTCTTCGATGAATTGTTTTGATCGAGCTAATTCTGCTGTCTTCACTTCAACCATGGCTTCAAGACCGGCAGAATAACGTCTGAGCTCATCCTCCAAATTTTTTTGTGGGGTTATATCTGTTATGATGGCGTTAAATCCCGCAATCTTACTTTTAAACATAAAAAGTGTGGGGCTTGATGCCATATGTATGACCTCTTTATTTTTGCGGTAACCTTTGAATTCGAGATAGAGTTTTTTATTTGGTTGTCTCCATGCGTTCCAGAATTTTGGAACAATTTTTACCTTATCTTCGACAGAGAGAAAATCCCAAAAATGTTTTCCAATCATTTCTTCTTTGCGATATCCCATCATCTTGCATAGTGATTTGTTAACATAATCGAATCTTCCTCTCATATCCGTTGTTGCTACACCTGCAGCTGATTCTTCGACCAGGCTACGATATTTTATTTCGCTCTTTCGAAGTTCTTCTTCTGATTTTTTGCTTTCGGTTACATCTCGAAATGATAAAAGTTCAAATTTTTGATCTCGGTAGTCCAGCATCGTAGAATTGACTTCAAATAATAATATGTATTTTCCTTCAGCTTGTTCTGTTTCAACTTCATAAATCATTTTTGGAGGATCGTTAGATCGGAGAAGATTTTGTAATTTTCTTATGTTTCCTCGAGAGGGAAGTAATTTGTTTCTTAGTGATCTCTCTTGAATTAGTCTATTTTTTAATCCTTGAATTTGATTGAAGGATTTATTTGATGTTATGATCTTGCCGTTTAGGTCAAGGAGCACAGCCGGGTCTGGCAATAGGTCTATTAGTAACTCGTGCTCCATGAGCCTCTGCAAGATGATCAGCCAGAATCCTTACATAATTTTAGTATTATAAGAGAATTCTTCCCAAGATTCATATAAAAGGCTATATTTCCTTTGGAAACTTGTGATTTTAATTTAAATTTAAGTAATTGTGTCATTTATGTAGCATAGATGCATTTTTAGAAATGAATTCGAGTTAATTTTTTTGAAAGAATTTTTAATGTGAAGTTAATGTGATGGCACGTATTCTCGGAGATCAATGTGATGTAATTTTTGAACATAAACCCTAAAGAACATGATTCACTTTCTATACGGCCATGGATAGTGGACTTCTAGTTAGAGATGTTATGAGCAAGAATGTAAAGACTGTTAGACCGAATTCAACAATTAACGAAGTTGTTCGTAAGATGAACAAGTTTGAAATCGGTTCAATTATCGTAGTTGATAATGAAAAACCAGTTGGAATAATAACCGAACGAGACATACTCCGGCGCGTCTTAGAAGTAACCGTAGCTTCAGAAGCTATGAAAGCCAAAGAAATAATGTCGTCACCTATTATCACAATAGGTTCTCAAGCAACTACTGAAGAGGCTGCCACACTAATGAATTCTAAAAGCATCAAGAAACTACCTGCTCTGGAAAATGGAAAACTCGTTGGTATAGTAACTTCAACCGATATTGTGAGGAATGAGCCGAGACTCGTTGAGACCTTAAGTAAAATGATGTGGAAAAAAGCCAAAGAATA